>WBZO01000419.1_pt1 | contig 92347 bp, 80 predicted proteins | sample 5204261 | NCBI WGS metagenome assembly WBZO01 (sample SAMN12412400, study PRJNA552823) | activated sludge metagenome | isolation source: activated sludge from anammox sidestream of wastewater treatment plant... | place: USA: North Carolina | collected 2017-09 | reverse complement strand
AAAATATTTGAAGAGATAGTTTAATCATTAAAAGATACATTTAATCCAACATTCAATTTTTATGAACTTCGAAGATCATTTTTCTGAGCTGGCGGAAACATATTCCAGATACAGACCTTCATATCCTAAAAAACTTTTTGAATATCTTGCAAGTATTTGCAAACAACATCAATTAGCATGGGATTGCGGAACTGGAAATGGACAAGCAGCAATTTCACTTGCAGACTATTTTGATAAAATTATTGCAACCGATGCAAGTAAAGAGCAGTTAGAACAATCATCAAAACATCCAAAAATAATTTTTAAAAACGAACCGGCTGAAAAAGTTTCTGTTGAAAATTCAAGTGCTGATCTGGTTACAGTTGCTTCGGCAGTTCACTGGTTCGATTTTGAAAAATTTTATTCGGAAGTAAAAAGAGTTTTAAAACCTGATGGAATTATTGCTGTTTGGGGATATCATCTTTTTACAATCACTCCGGAAATAGACAAACTATTAATTAAATATTACAGAGAGATTTTAAAAGATTACTGGCCTGAACAATTCCATTATGTTGATAATCGCTATGCAGATTTGCCTTTCCCATTTGATGAATTATCTCCACCCGAATTTGAAATGATAACTGAATGGGATCTTAATCAGGTTGCTGGATTTTTAAGTAGTTGGTCAGGAACAAAAATATTTCAGCAGAAAAAAGGTTATCATCCACTAAAAGAAATTTGGGAAGAGTTGCTTTTAGCTTGGGGAGATGAAAAACTAAGAAGAAAAATTAACTGGACTTTATATTTGAGAGTTGGAAAAGTTAATGGATAAAATTTTGGGAAAACGATTTTATTTGATTTTGGTTTCATTCTGAATACCTTTTCATCAACATTGAAATATTTTTCATTTTAATATCGCAAAATTTATTATCCACCACTTCAATTCACTAAATTTAATTTAATTCCCACCAGAACGAAATTGAATTCTTGCTATGAAAATTATGAGCTAAAAATAAAAAGCCCCACAGCACTCACCCTATTGTGCAGCGGGGTTTTTAAGACGACAATCAATGATTATGATTGGTCGTTAAACGTTATCTGTTTCCTTAAATAGCTGATCTATTTCTTCTATTTCTTTCTTTTGCGATGACTTGATTTGAACAGTCAGGATGATGATGCTTGTAAGCAGTATCCCGAGTAATATGAAAAAAGTTGTCATTGTTCTCCTGCTATAGTTATTAGTTTCTTATGCTTCCCAACCTGTGTGCCAATGAACCCTCAAACTTAGAAAGTATTTCCAGAAGCAACCATTTTTGTCGTCGCAATTAGTGGATATTTGCGGTTAATTTTACTGAATAATAATTGATTGATAATTTATTGATGAGATTGATGGACAAATTAGTCGTCACTGAATCGAGATTTGCGTTGTGTTCGTTAATCACTAACAACTCTTTTATAATTTATTCAGTGAGGCTTGCAAGTGCTTCTTTGAAAGTGTAATAAACTTTAAAGACTGATGATATTCCACTAAAGACAATAGATTTCGATAAAAAGTTATCATTAATAACCAGTACTATAGTCCCGTTGCGTTCTTTCATTTTACGATAAGAATAAACTAATGCGCCAAGAAAAGTGCTGTCAACATATTCACAAGCGGCTAAATCCACTATTATTTTCTGATAGTCAAACATATCCTCACTTAAAATCTCTTTTATATCATGAGCTTCATTCAATGTAGCTCTGATTAAATTAACTTTCTCGATTACTATTCCATTATGAATAGTTTTATTGATTGCTTCCATGTTTCCAACAATTTTTACAACAAGTGATAAATATCAGACAATGTGTGTGCCAGCCAATGAATGATTAAAAATGCAGGATTGTCTTATGGTTGGTGATTTATTATTAGACAGAAATCCATCACGAATATTATTTTTGGACAGCGAGGTAATTGACAACACGCAATCATTATTCGTCAGGATTAAACTAGTAATACAAATTGTTTAAATATTATCCGGCGGAAAAAAAATTAAAGGCGAGTGGCTAACCCGCCTCTGCATAAATTATAACCACTAAATAATTGCAACTATTTCACTAAAAGTTATAACGGAGCCATGAAACATTACCTGGTGTTATCGAAGTAAAATCATCTTCTTCGTTTCAATGAATCTTCCTGATTGCAATTGATAAAAATAAACTCCACTCGCAAACCTGCTTGCATTAAATTCAATTGAATACGTGCCTGCGTTTTTATATTCATCAACAAGAACATCAATTTCTCTTCCAAGAATATCAAATACTTTTAAACTAACATTATCGCCATTCGGAATTGAGTACTTAATTGTTGTTGATGGATTGAATGGGTTTGGGTATGATTGATAAAGAAAATAATCTTCAGGAATTGTCTGTTCAACTTCAACGCTCACTATTGAACCATAGCCGATTGCTGGAGCCCATCCAAGATTATTATTTTCATGAACTTCATTTGTTACTGCATTTTCCTGATCAATGACAACATAAATTCTTAAATTATTCATCGGCTGATTTAACGGAATTAACCATGGTACAAAAACATTTCTGTAACCGCGTGCTGCAATTGTTGTGTCAACCGTAGTCTCGGCTATCAAGTTGCCGCCATTGTTTGGAATGCCATCATAAAATTTTAAAGTGAATGGTGATGTTATATTCTGTAATCCAAAATTTCTTACCTTAGCCATTATATAAACTGAATCGCCACCCTTGGGATTTATTTTTGAAAGAAAAATATCTCTTGATCGGTATCGGTATGTTGTATCATTTCCGGGAAGTGGATAACCTTTCTCCGGATCGTATCGCCACGGCAGACTAAACGCGAGATCTGTTTTACCACCGTAATTGTTTTGCCAGAATGAATTTCCTCCGGAAGGAAGTTGAGTAACTTTATAATCCAATGCAAGCGCACCATAGGAAGTCCAATAAGCGTACGGTTTAACATAATAAGTACCGCTGGTTCCGTATTGTGGATCAAGGTGGCCCAAGTCTCCTCTTACTTCAAGTGATTGCTGAACCCGAACTGTTTGTGTGTACATTTCTCCATAATTGTAGTGACCATTTACTTCGACTTCAACTCCTGCTTCGAAACCACCAAAATCTCCTGACAAATCTAAAGTTGCACCAACTTCCAAACCTGCATCCCAACTTGTATCAATACTATTTTCACGGAATGAGGAAATTAATAATGAAACAAAACTGTTACCTGTTGAGCCGATTGTTTGTTCCGGAAAATCTACTATTACCCGTGATGTATCGAATGTATTTGATGATCGGTATGAAAGTACATTACCTGTTTCGTGATCAGGTTTGAATTGACTGCCAAGTAAATCATCATCCCTAAGTTCTATCCATAATGGTCGTGCGTTTTGCGGGATTGTGACAAGAAAATATCCAATGGGTGCTGGATCAACACCATCATACACCGGGTATTCATAAAAATCTATATCATAGACATTTGAATAAATCCAGTCGTCACCTGCGGCCACTCTTCCGGTTGTTATTGTATAAGATGTGCCTGAAGATTCTTTAGCACTGAATTTATCTCCATAAGTTGCTTTTACTTTTTCTTTGAGGATAAGTTGTGATGACGTTATACTTGCATCGCCGCCCCAGTCTTCATGAACTTCTGTTGTAATAGTTGTATCCGTAGTAGTTGATTGAATATATGTTGATGTAAAACCACAATTCTGATCAGGATAACAATCACTAAGATCATGAGTAGTTCCATTTAAAATGTCATAATGAATTGGTGGAGTATATAACACAACAGTTGGTTGCATTACTCCGCTTCTTCGATAATGAACAGGATCGCCCAATCTTACTCTATCGCCATCAAAATCTCCTAAAGCAATTGCATATTTTCTTTCATTAAAATTTGATGAAATCGGCTCTTCGAATAATCTTCTGGCTTTTAGTGTGTATGTGGTGAGTGTTGTGTCAAGACTAAATACGTGCATCTCAAAATGCTGAAGTCCGCCTGGTTCGTTATCGATAAAACTTTTTACAACTACAATTTCTGAACTGCGATCAAGATCCATATCATCAACAGCAAGAAAGGCATCGGAATAAAAATTCGATCCTTCCGTTGACACATTTTGCTGCGATTTGTATTGAGTATTGAGATCACTATCAATTGCATATACATAGAATGTTGAGCCAGACATTAAAACCAGTTCATCGTGATTATTCTTATCAAAATCTCCTGCACCAACATTCATCTGCGGCATTTCGTTAGGACCAACTACATTTCGTGCAACTCTTTTTGTATCATCGATTGTCAGAACATCCAGATTATCACTTATGTCAATAAGATATACGTATGTGTCGTTTCCCGGCTCTTCACCCTGGAAGAAAGAAAATCCGAATGCTGCTTCCTCTTCTGAATCACTATCAAATGAACCAGTTATGCCGTCAATGTTTACCTCGGTTACATTATAAGCAGGTTCTTGAAATACTTCCTGTGAAGATTTTCTAACAAAATTGCCATTATCATCTATTGTATAAATCGTAATCCATAGTGCCCAATTGTTTGAACCAACTGGTTTTAAAAACATTAAAGCAATGTCATCGTAACCATCGCTGTTAAAATCTCCGGAAACTATATCAAAATTATTTAGAAATAAACTTGCTGTAAAAGTTGTCTCGTCATTAATACTTCCTTGCAGATTAGGGTCGAGATCATCGGGGTTAAAAGAACATAGCTGAAGATGTATTGTTGTATCCGCACCCTGAAATGCAACAATAAATTCATCCTGCAAATTCCCGAAAAAATTTCCTGTCTCAACGTGTATTTTATTTTTTTGATAAGATGCAAGTCCGCTCAACGTTAATTCATTAGTGTTTGACCAAGATAAAGTTGCAGAGTCAATTTCGGGAACAGAAATCCGGACTGTATTGTCGCCTGATTCCCAAGCGGCCACAATATTCTTACAATTTTTATTTAGAAAGTTTCCGGTAGCAACAGCAATCGTTTTTCTGCCGGTAATTGATGAATCTATTTGAAGTGATTTCTTTCTTAAAGTAGAATCAACTCCTCCTGGATGTGTTAAATCCAGATCATAAATTCTCTGATAACAAAACTGATTCGTTGAATTTTCTCCCTGGCTCCATATCATTATTAACTCATTAGAATTTACAAGGTCTCTAACCTGGCTAAGCCTGTCCTTATATTGAGAAAAGGAGATTGAGCTTATGATGAGTGGTATTATAATTCCCAGCATTGAAGATTTGAGTAGATTAGATTTCATATAATCACCTCAGTTGTATAGTTTATAAAAACAAATATTAGTGCCTTATTGGGTGCTGAATATAAAATGAAAATTTTATATCTGAATCAAAATTTGTTGTGAATTAAATCGGGAGGGATAGATAATTTAGAACTATAAACCTTCTTCTGCATTTTATCAGATTTTAATCCTAATATGTCCATTTTATTTTTTAAAAACAATGGGCGACTCATTTAAATATTAATTTTTAATGTGAATCTATTATTTGAGAAGGATTTGTATAACGAATGAACTGACTGGTTTTTATCGGGCTATTTTTTCCATAAGTAAGAAATTAATGTGTTAAACTATCACGATAAAAATCAATATTGAAGATGCAGAAGAATTAATTTTATATAATTCTCCTGCACAGAAATAGATTTAATTTTTGGCTGGTTCAGTTGTGGTTTTAATATTTTCGACGTTCCCCATTTTACAATTGCCATTAAATATAGCGCCGGTTTCAATCGCAATTGCTTTTGAAAAAATATCTCCCTCTATATTGGTTTTAGCGTCCATTAATAATTTTTTATTTAAATGTCTGATATTAATTGACTTCGCTATCTGATCAGTGTCATTTTTTGGGTTTCGACCAAAGAGCCAGCTCTTAACTGATAAAAATAAATTCCTGATTTTAATTCCGAAGCATTAAAATTAATCTGATAATCAGCAGCTTGTTTTGTTTCATTTACCAATACCGCAATTTCGTTTCCAAGAATATCATACACTTTCAGTGTAACAAAAGCAGTTACCGGAACTGAATAATTAATTATTGTACTTGGATTAAATGGATTTGGAAAGTTTTGTTCTAATTTAAATTGATTAACAATTGTTTCGTCATCATTAACTCCAACAGGATTTCGAACTACTATCGCTCCCGTCATTCCCATAGACTGGTGAGGTTCACAATAATATGGGAAACTGTCCACAGTGGTAAATGTGTGAGTAAATTCCCAGGGTGCTGGTGCTGCTGGTCCGCTGAAGAAACTATTATCTTCAGCGCGAACATTATGTGATCCTGAAGTGTTTGTCCATTTTACAATATCTCCAACCGAGATTGTCAGATATTGTGGAGTGAAAGAAAAATTTTGAACCGCAACATTGTGTGTTGTTTGGGAGTAAAGAAAACCCGCCGATAGCAGGAAAAACAGTAAAAAGATTTTACTTTTAATCATCAATGCCTCTTTAGTTTATGTATATGTTTTATGATAGCGTATAAAAAAATGACTTACGTTATCGCAATTGTAAATTAGAGAAGAATAATTAATAAACAAATATCAATTAATATATGTTGTCAGACTGACCAAATGAATTATTTATTCGAATTGAATTCTCTGATAATCCTCTCTCAATTTTTCAAGAATTTTCTGGTATTCGCTTTCTTTTCCTGTTAATTCCTTTAATCCCTCTTTGGCTTTTTCCCTGAGCAAGCTCCGATCTATTTCCCCATTTTCGATTCTGGGAAATTCCTTCAGAAAAATTAATTCGTCTGGTTTCGCAATCGTTCCGATTTTATCAGAGATATAATTTCTTAGTTCTTCTTTCAGAAGAGGTGTGCTTTCCAGATTATTGAGAGTTACAAATACAACAATCGCGTTTTCAGTAATTTCGTCAGATCTTTTCACAACCGCTGCTTCTGAAACTGATGGATGTGTCAGAAGCACTTTTTCAATTTCAGAGCCTCCGACTCGGTTACCAGCAGCTTTTATAACATCATCAACTCTTCCGAGAATCTTTATGAAATTTTCATTCTCCCTCACTGCTGCATCACCAGTAAAATAACTCCCTTTAAATTGCTTCCAGCAATTCAGACTTGTTTCTTCTTTGTTATCTTTTTTCGTTGTAAACATTGATGGGCAACTATCTTTAATAATAAAATAACCAGCTTCACCTTCAGCGACAGATTTTCCATTTAAATCCACGATATCCACCTCCACTCCGGGAAAAGGATAACCAGTATAGCCGGGACGAAATTCAGATGCGCCGGGCAATGGTGAAATTATTATAGAACCTGTTTCTGTTTGAAGCCATGTATCCACAACCGGACATTTTTGATTTCCGATGTTCTTATATAACCAAAGCCACGTATTGCTTTGTATAGTTTCTCCTTTTAGTCCAATTAATCTCAGACTTGACAAATCGTGTTTGAATACCCATTCATCACCAAGTTTAAGTAATGCCCGCACGGTTGTTGGGTTCACGTAAAATACATTTATTTTATATTTTGAAATTAACTGCCAGTATTTATCTGGCTCAGGATGTATAGGAACTCCTTCATAAAGAAATGTTGTTATTCCATTTAGAAGAGGACCATAAATGCTGTAACTGTGTGCTGATATTTTGCTGATATCGGAAGCTGTCCATAGAATATCATTCCCTTTGAGATCAAAAATCCATTTAGCAGTCAGGTAAGTTTGAACCATATAACCGCCGGTTGAATGAAGAATGTTTACAAGATCTCCTTTTGGTCCGTTTGTGAACAAGCTGAACATCGGGTGTTGAGATTGCAGCGGGACTGCTTCACATTCATCGGATATTTTATCAATTTCGTTTTGCCAGTTTATTTCGTTTTCCTGAATCGGTTTTGTTTCCTGTACTTTTAACCTTCTGAACAAAATAACTTTTTCTATTAAGTTTGTGTTCTTAAGTGCGGAATCCACTTTGCTTCTTATGTCAAGCTGATTACCTTTTTTGAAAACATAATCTTGTGTAATCAATAACCTGCAGGAGAGATGATTTATCCTTTCGGAAAGCGCAATACTGCTGAGGTCAGTGTTCACAACAGAATGAATTGCTCCAATTCTTGAACAAGCTAGCATTGCAATTATCGATTCCGGAATTACCCCCATATAAATAATTACATTATCACCATTTTGCACACCGTATTTCTTCAGAACATTTGCAAATTTGCATACCTTGGTATAAAGCAATTGATAAGTGAGTATTTGGCTTTCGCCTGTTTCACTTTCCCAGATTACCGCGGCTTTATTTCTTTTTTCGGTTGGTAAGTGTCTGTCAAGACAATTATAGCTAAGATTAGTTTTTCCGCCGACAAACCATTTTGAATTAAAAGCTTTGCCTTGTTTTACTTCTTTCCACAAGTTAAACCAGAATAATTCCCTTGCTTCGCCGCTCCAGAATCTTTCTTTATCGGCAACAGAAAATTCATAAACATTTTTATATTGATTGTGAGAAGAAAAATGAGCTTCCTCTTTAAATTCTTCAGAGGCTCTGAAAATATTATTTTCGGGTTTTTCCTGTTGGAATGAAATACTATTATAAAATTGAGTGTTGTCTGACATTTTATTTATTTGTTTTCTTTGACTTTATAAATTGAAAGATCAGATATTGAAAACGATAAAGTGATTGAATAAAAATCTAATCTTCATAGAAATTATTATTCCTGATTTTATTTTTATTTGAAGAGACTTTTGATAGATAGAATTCTTAGTTAATATTAATTATTATGTTCAAAAAAATACTGACTTCCGGTTTTATTTTCATATCTCTGCTATCAAACTTAACAGCACAAGTTTACTATTTCAAAAAATACACCACGTCAGATGGACTTGTTCAGGGAACAATACGAGTTATTTCACAAGATTCTTTCGGAAGAATGTGGTTTGGAACGGCAGAAGGTGTAAGCATATATGACGGATTTTCTTTTTATAATTATGGAATAGATGATGGATTGCCAGTTCCTGTAATAACAAGTTTTCTTGAAGTAGCTCCTGGTGTTATGCTGGTCGGTACGCTGGGAAGCGGAATTGCTGTTTTTGAAAAAACTCCCTTTAAAAAAGATATTATTAAAACGATTTTAAACAATAAAAAATACCTGATAAGTCCATACGTTAGTCAAATTACCAGAGACGCAAAAGGAAATATCTGGATTTTTACAGATGAAGGAATTTCAGAATGGATTTTTAAAGATAGTGTTTTTACCCAAGTCAGACATCAGGATAAATTTGGCAAACTTGGTAAACTTAACATATTACGTGCAGCATTTACTGACAATGGTGAAAGTTATTACGCTACTGATATTGGTCTCGTACGAAAACACAATGATCAATACGAATTCGTTTATCCTGATTCCACACAAAAAAAAGAACCGGTGTTTTATGTTTATTTTGATAAAGATAAAAGACTCTGGTTCACTACTATAAATAAACTTTACTTCCTTAAAGAAAATAAAATAACCGATTTTTCTAAATCTCATCCTGAAATCACAGTGCCTTCAATTTCCTATTGTGAGGATAGATATGGTAATTTAAGAATTGGTATGCTCGGAAGTATTTTCTTATTTAATGGCAACAGGCTGGAAACAATTAATCATAATAACGGATTAACCGAGACAAGTATAATCAGCTTATTCTATGATAATGAAAATAATCTTTGGATAGGATCGCTTGACGGAATGAGCAAACTTACGAACACAAATCTGAAGTTCATTAAAAATCAAAAGCCACAAACATATTTTACGTCTGATGTAACTCAGATTGACGATAAGCTATTAATTGGTTCGAATTTAGACTTATACGAAATCAAAGATTTCTCTCTTGCACCTTCAACTTTTACTGTAGGAATCGGGAAAGCATCATATAATAGAATCGGCAGATTTAATAATGACCTGTGGTTTGCTACAGACAGAGGTGTATTTGTAAAAAATAAATCCGGCGTTTTGCATTTTACCAAAAAAGACGGCTTGCCCCACAATTTCATTTACAATATTAAGCAGGATTTAAACGGAATAGTTTGGATAGGCTCTCAGTCCGGATTGGCTTATTGTAGGAATGGACAGATCTTCAACTTTAGTAACAAGTCGGAAGAAAAATGGAATTTCTCTGACTCAAAAAGTAAAAATATTCTTTCTAATACAAGCATCAGATGGTTGATAGTAGGTGAGGATAATTCTGTTTGGGTTGGTTCGTGGGCTGACGGATTGTTCAGGATTAAAGCTGATTCCATCTTTCGCTTTACTGAAAAGAACGGGCTGAATGATCTTCATATCAGAGGACTGTATATAGACAGCAAGAAAAAGTTGTGGGTGGGAACACGTTATGGCGGAGTTTTTATTTGTGACAACGGAAATTTTCAGCAGCTTTCAATTAAAGATGGGTTAAGTAGTAACTGGGTATTCTCAATTCTGGAAGATGATTTTAATAACTATTGGTTCTCTACAGCCAATGGAGTAAATAAATTTGACGGTAAACATTGGTTAAAATTTGATGCGAGCGATGGTATCTCTTCGGGTGAAATAAAATTCTCTACAAAAGTTGAAAGTGATTTATGGTTTTGTTCCTGGAGTCAGATTTTTTGCTATAATACCGGAAACAACTATGCATTCGATTCAAAACCTAATATCCATTTTACGCAGATCAGATTATTGGATGGAGAGCTTCCCGACAACCCGAACTCCGATTCAACTGGAGAATTTCGATTTGAAGATCTGGGCAAACAGACTATTTCGAAAAATGAAATCATCGAATTAACATATTCAAACAATACGTTATTCTTTGAGTTTGCAGGAACAAGTTTCAAAGATGAATCTAATGTCAGGTATGATTATATATTAGAAGGATTTGATAAAAACTGGACGTTCAACACACAAAGAAATTATCTCAGCTATACACATCTTCCTCCCGGAAAATATTCCTTCAAAGTTTATGCGATAAATAAGGAAGGTCTTAAAAGTTCTAATCCTGCAGTTTTCAACTTTATAATTCTGGCTCCATTTTGGCAGCGCTGGTGGTTTATCGCACTGTCAATAATTGTTTTTGTACTGGTTGTTTCACTTGTCAATTATATTATCTATCAATATAAAATCCGGCAGGCGCTTAAAGTCGAAATATTAAGGACAAAAATCTCCAGCGATTTACACGATGAGATTGGTACCAGCTTATCAAGCATTGCAATATTTACACAGCTCATTAAACGAGAATCCAAATCCGGTTCTATCCGGGCGGTTGAATTGTTAGAAAGAATTGAAAATACATCACGTGATTTAATAGATAAAATGAGTGACATTGTATGGGCTGTAAATCCAGGCAATGACAAATTTGAAGATGCACTGCTTAAGTTAAAAGATTATTCAGTAAAAATTCTCGAATCAAAAGGAATAAACCTGGAGTTTAATCTTAAAGCAGGAAACGAAAAAATAATTTTGCCGATGGATGTCAGAAGAAATCTGCTTTCCATATTTAAAGAGGTGGTTACAAATTCTGCTAAGTATTCAAATGCTTCAACTGTAAGAATTGACTTGAGATTTTATGAAAAACCCACTCGGAAAATTTTGCTATCAATTGAGGATAATGGTGTTGGGTTTGACATAATCAAACAAGTTGAGGGGAATGGATTGAAAAATATTAAACACAGGTCAAATGAAATTAATGCTAAACTTCAGCTAAACTCATCGCCCGGCAAGGGAACGAAAGTAATAATTGAAATACCAATTTGATAAATCACATCTATATGTGATTGACTATTTTTAAATTATTAGTGACTTTAGATACAGTTAATAATTTTCTAAATCTATAATGAATGATAAAAAAATATCAGTTGTAATAGTTGAAGACGATGAACAGATACGGAAAGGTATTTCCGCACTGATTGAATCGGCAGATGAATTCGTATTAAAAGGTGCTTTTGCAGATTGTCAGACTTTACTAAGTAAACTTGATGATATTCTTCCCGACGTATTTATTATGGATATTTCAATGCCTGGTATGTCGGGAATCGAATGTGTTTCTAAAATCAAAAGCATCTATCCGGCAGCTAATATCGTTATGCTGACTGTTTATGAAGACGACGCACAAATATTTGATTCGCTGCGTGCTGGTGCTTCCGGATACATTCTTAAAAGAACTCCCCTTGAACAAATTCTTGATGCAATAAAAGATGTTAATGCAGGTGGTGCGCCAATGACACCGAGTATTGCTAAACGAGTTTTAAGTTTCTTTAATGAACCGGATAAAAAAACAATTGAGTATAATCTTACACGACGGGAAAAAGAAATCCTGCAGGAGCTTGTCAATGGTTTAAGTTATAAAAAAATTGCAGACACACTTTTCATCAGTCTTGATACAGTTCGTTCACACATCAAAAACATTTACCAAAAACTTCACGTAAGTTCAAAATCCGGAGCGGTTGCCAAAGCACTGAAAGATAAAATCTTTTAATCACTCCTATTAAAATTCACATCTTTATGTGATTGATACCTCCGACGTATCGCCTTAGTTTACATCCAATATTTTATTCCAAAATGGAGTCTGCATTGAAATACTTTATTAAGCTTTTAACTCTTTCCCTTTTACCGTTTTTATTCTACGGTTGTGCCGAAGATAAACCAGAATCAAATCAAAATAAATCGGACTCTGCTTTTGAAGTCCCTCAAAAGACTATGTGTGAACTTCTTCCAATGAGTAAGATGAGTTCAATAACAGGAATTGTTTTCAACGAAGAAATAAGTACAGTTCATCAAACTGATGAAAGCATGGGTAAGTACGTATCGCAATGCGGATATTATTCTCCGGGTAAAAATATTGCTGTTTTGGTGCGAAGATTTGGTAACACAAGCTTTCCAAAAGAAAAAGAAAAAATTATTGGTGGTGATAAGACCGGCGATGCCGAAATTGATGAGCTTCAGGAAAATGCTTTAAAGACATGCAAAACTGTTACAGATCTTGGTGATGCAGCATACTTTTATGATCTTGGAGGAATTTATAATCTCATCGTGGTCTATAAGGATTACTACCAGATTCATATATCCAGTTATGGAAAGGATTTGGGATTTGATGATAACACATTGAATGTATCAAGAAAAGTTGTAGAAGAAGTGATGAAAATTTTTCATTAATCAGAAATTCATAATTCAAAATAATATTTTTATAAAGATTATTAATTAAAAGAGGCTGGTATGAAAAATTATTTGATCAAATTTATGATTGCTCTTTGTACTGAATTTTTTCATTCCCAAATGACAGAACAAATAGATTATCGTTTGGCTAATTATTATAAAAATATTTGAAGAGAAAAGAGATGAAATTCAATAACAAATTTTTAGCGGTTTTAACTTTTATATCTCTTGTAATCATCAGTTGCAGTGAAGAAGATCCTAATAATCCAAATGACGATAATCAATTATCAATAAGTGAAATTGGTTCTTTCACATATTCTAATCTGACACCATACTTTGAAGATGTATTTGTTCAGAACAATTTTGCTTACATTGCTGACAACTTTACAAATGTTGCTCTTGATCAATGGGGATTAAGAATTATCGACATCAGCGATCCGAAAAACCCGACCGAGAAAAGTGTCTTTTACAAATCATTTGTTCAAAAATGTTATGTTGATGGTAATTACGCATATCTCGCCACAAGCGGAAGCGGATTAATAATTTTAGACATCAGTAATCCAGCCGTTCCTTTGCAGGTTGGTCAGGATTTTTCATTTGCCCCTGTCATCTCGAATGCTGTTGTGATTAACAACTACTCGTATGCAGCATGCAAGGATAAAGATTTTTGTATCTTCAACGTTTCTAATAAATCTGCACCGTTTGTTCAAAGCTATCTTGATCTTTCCGGAAATAAATCAGATGCTGTTTATGTTGAGGGGAACTTCGCTTACGTGCTGGATCAGGATTCCGGATTGTTTGTAATTGACGTGAGCAATATTTCTTCGCCTCAGTTAAAAGGAAGATTTAAAGAAGAAAATTACTGGGATTATTCTGAATTTGATGATGTTGTAGTCAGTGGGAATTATTGCTTCATAGCTTCAATTCAAAATCTTCACATAGTTGATATTACAGACAAGACTAAACCGGTACAAATCAAGAGACACGAATTACCTGCCGCCGGAAGAAAACTTTTCTTAAAAGGCGATCTGCTTTTTGTAGCAGCAAATACAGATGGAATTCTCGTATATAACATAAGTGATCCGGCAAACCCAAAACAAGTTGGTTCTTCTGCAACTCCCGATCTTGCATTTTCCGTTTTTGTAAATAATGATAAAATATTTGTTGCAGATTATAACTCAGGTCTCCGGATTCTCCAGTATCATTAATCGAAAGAAAGATTATGAAAAGTTTATTACCACTGCTGATTATTTTTTCATCTTCATTAATTTACTCACAGGGCTGGAATGCGACTTTAAATCTCAATCCATTTCCTTCACCATATATCAGCGATTGGGAAACAAATCCTGCGGCAATTGGTTCAATGACCATATTTAACAATTCAGGAAGAAACAATACCGTCAGTATTAAATCAGTTGTAACACATCAATCACAAGGAAATATATTTACCTGTGTAACAAACCCATTAGTAATTTCTGAGGCGCCGGTTACTGTTTTGGACAATACAACTCTTTTCGATCTCGATGAAGCGACTTTTCCAAATTCTGTGTTGAAAACTCAGGTAAGAAGAACCGGGAGACTTCCCGAGGGCAAATATACTGCGTGTATGACTATTGAAGATATGAACGGTTTAATACTTGCTGCAAATGTTTGCGGAGACTTTACAATAATTTATCCTGAACCTCCACATCTTATTTATCCTGCAAACCAGGATTCTCTGCCCGGCGAAATTAATTATCCGACGTTACAATGGACACCTGTAATTGTTCCGCCGGCATATATTATTAACTATTCTTTAAAGATTGTTGAACTTCTGCAAGGGCAAACTCCTGCTCAAGCATTAAGCGCAAATTATCCTCATTATTTAAATAATCAGATTAGTTTAAATACCTTCACTTATCCGATAGATGCGTTGCCGCTTGACTTTAATAAAACTTATGTCTGGCAGGTTCAGGCACTTGATCAGTTTGGATTTCCTCCCGCGCAGAATGAAGGTAAGAGTGAAATATTCACATTTGTAAAAAAAATGCCTTCAATAGTTATAATAACAAACACACTTGATTTTCCATTACTTACAGAGCCCGAAAACAATTCTGATTTAAACACAAAGACTCCCGTATTTAAATGGTCATATACACCCAAGCAAGGAGAGGTAATAAAATATTTGGTTAAAGTTTGTGAGATATTGCAGGGACAATCTCCCGAGACAGCGATGAATAATTATCCTATATTCATTCCTGTTGTTAATCCGCCTTCGAACACTACAACACCTGTTACTCCGATTAATTTTTTGAATGGAAAAGAATATGCCTGGCAGGTTAAAGTAATTGATGCAAATACAAACAACGAATTGAAATCAAGCGCAGTCTGGAAGTTCAAATACATATCCGGAATTTCTCAGATTATTGGTGGATATGTACAAGGAGGTACATTTGTTCTTCCTGCATGGTGTAAAGTTTCCGGACAGCTTAATTATAAATATGCTGATTTGCAGGATAATGAAAAATGGGCGCTGCCAAATACAAACATTAAACTTGTTATAAAATATATTTTGAAATATACAAGCCATACAGGAACTCAATATGAGGATGAAGCTCCCCAAGGCACATTAATTCTTAAAGACGGTAATATCCCTGGCAATCCTACTGATAACGATAAATTGCTTGCTACAGCTACAACCGATCAGAACGGAAATTTTCAATTCAATTATATCTGTCCGGATAGTATGATTCTGGTGAAAGCAAATCATACATTATCAAATTGTACCTCTGGAGAAAATTGTTATACATACATTGGAGATGTTTATAGAGTTGCAAGAATAATTGTTGACCATCCTTATTACACCAGTCCGGATGAAGATATAATAATTCAACCATGGGAAACGAAAAATATCGGCAGCCTTACTTCGTATATACGAAGCTATCAACTCGAGGCAACGATTAAACCATCGAAGGAAGAAAAATTCTCAGAACAATATTCTCATCTGCCGCTCGAACAAATGGATGTGTATCTTTTAAGAAAATTCCGGGCTTACTATTTACCGGATAATGAGGGGCTCCCGGAACAGTCACCGGGAGAAACAATGTTCGGCTATGAAGTGGTTGCAAAGGGAATTACAAATCAGAATGGAAAAATAATTTTCAAGCGACTGATTGTTAATATCAGCCCTTCAGATCGGTATTACATTTATGCCAAAAGTACTGAAAACGCGCCGCACAATTACAAAACTATGCTCGAGAAATTTACATTCAGTTATGGTTATGGTGCCGATATAAATCTTTACACTGAAAAGAAAGCAGGATTAGTTGAGTTTGTTGAAAAGATTGAAAAAGGTGGAATTGTTTTATCAGCCATAGACAACGCGACATACAATTCACAATATGTTTATCCAACTGTAAACAAAAATTTTTATGCGACACCTTTACTGCCGCTGGTTAAAGGCAGAGTTGTGAGGTCTGATCAAACTGGTGCAGGATTAACTAATGTTAAAGTAAACCTGATGAAGTTGAAATTTATTGGTAACCTTCCTTTGCCAATCATAGAGAGAACTTATACAACAAATGCAACCGGTGATTTTAAATTCGCTTTTTTACCAGTTGAGTACTCTCCCACTTCACCTTATCCGATTAATGGTCCTGTTAGAAGTTTATTCTTGACCGCAAATGGATTTAAGTCAAAGATATGGCAAATACAGGGACAAGCACAGAATGGGGCTCTGCAGATGGGTGAGAAAAAGCAAATGGGAGATTTACCATTAGACCCAGGGGCAATTGTATTTGGAAAAATCAGTGATGAATATGGGAACGGAATAACAGCAAAAATAAAAATTGGTGATAGTCCTGAAAAAACAGTTAAACCTGCCGGTTATTTCTATAATATAAAAACTAAACAGTTCGTAATAACACCCGGCTCATTTGAATTTCCTGTCGCAAAGCTAAATCATCAGCCACTGATAATTACCCCGGTTGATAATCCTGCAAGTTATATAATAGATACAAGCTATGTGACCATCACAAAAGACAAACAGGATCTCGGAACGCTAAAAGTTTATCACAAACTTCACAGGATGGTTTTTGTGATTAAAGAAAGCCAGCCATGGATACCAACACCGGAAAATCCTTATCCAAAGGTTTATCAATGGCCTCCAATACAAAATGCAAAAATAAAAATTCAGTTACTTGGCAGTTATCTTGAAAAAACTACGAACTCAAGTGGAATTGCAAAGTTTGAATTTGCAAGTGATGCAACAAACTTTAAGGTTATTGTGGAAGCTCCAAACGGGAAATACTATGTGAAAAAAGTTGGAACGATGATTAATAAACCGTCCAAGTACGATGAGTATTATACAATAGCCCTCGACAAAGCAACTTACATTAGCGGATCAGTTTACGTCGCTGGCAGCCAGCCAGTTAAGGACGCTGATGTATGGATTGATTTCGGTAATCCTGATTTGAATATCTCTACCAAAACTGATGAGATTGGTGAGTACATTCTTCCAAACGTTCCAATCGGTGAAGGTGTAATTGTTTATGGTTCAAAACATTCTGATGAAGAAACCATCATCGGTGATAGTGCAAATGTTTATACTACTGATGCTGGTAAATCGGGTGTTGATCTTTTCCTCACAGTTTATAATGGGATGGATATTACAAAGCTTCTCGGATTTCCTGTTAACCTCACCGGTTTAACTGAAGAACCGAATGGTGGTGTAAAAATAAAAGGGACAATAAAAAAGTTTAAGAAAAACAATCTCTTTGAAGTTTTCGATTCAACAACTGCTATTTTGAACTTCACAGATATACCTATTCAACCCGGAACAAATAAAAATCCAAAAGGAATTCCGTACGCTGAACTTTCTAATCCTCCGCTGATATTTGATGAAGCTTCAATGGAACTGAAAGTATATAAAAAATATGGAAGCAAGCTTGGTGATGTCAGCAGTGGTGTCAGGATGTATGAAGCAGGGACAGGTTCTGGTGTATTAAAGGGAAAGGTATTTGTTAATGCTTCATCATTTAACACACAAGGCAGTTTAAGCGGATACAGTGGAATTTATCTTGCAGATCCTAATTCTTCGGGACAGAATAAAATACTTATCCCGACAATCACTGCTGATGCTTCTGTTCCATTAAATTTAACGGACGGATTCAATGTGACGAATGAAAATGGTGGTAACCTCAATTTCAAAATAAATACTTTTACAGCCGATGCAAATGCTGATAGTTCGTTTTTAAAAGATAATGATGTTAAGCTTAGAACAACTCTTCATACGAACATACAGAATGCAGCACCATCAGACATTAAACTTCCGATCGGAGATGTTGTATTTCATCAGGTTGGAATTGAACCGATTGCAGGCGATAAACCTTTTAACTTTAATCTTGATAACTGGTCTTTATCTGCATCTAAGTGGGTGTTCAGCAAAAGCAATTTGATTATAACCGAAGGAATTCTGAAAACGGGAACTGATATCCCGATAAAAAGTCTTGATGTTACTCCAACGGGATTTCAGTTTGCAGATTTTAATTTTAATTCAATGCTTATTTCAGGAATTGTTCCAATTACAATCACAGGCAACCCTTACTTTGGATATGATAATGCAAAAAAATACTGGTATATATCTATCAGCAAAAAAAATCTGAACGATCCATACGCAGCATATTTTAAAAGCTTGCCAGGAATGGAACCGAATGCACTTATGCGGATGAGTAATTTTACTATCAACAGTAAAAGTGATTTCTTCTCACTTACCCCCGAACAAAACCAGATAATCAAACTTTACAAAGTTGGAAATCTTAATCTTACTTCTGCATTGCTTGCTTATAATGATTACCTGCACATCCCGGGACTTGGTTTCAGCATACCGAATGTATCCCAAAGCACTGCAGTTCAATATTACAAAGGAAGCGGCGGTCAGTTAGCTTTTAAGATGAAAGGAATAAATATAAATACTGCGGCAGGCAATGGTGTTTATATGCAGTTCGGCGTAACTGAAGAGCAGCAGCTTTCACAGGTTCTTGATGAATCAGGATTCAGATCCCACGGCGTTGTGGGTGAAGAAAATAAATTCGAAACTAATTGCTGGTTATACCACACTGCAGATTCAACTTCTGTTTTGGTTGAAACTCCTTCAACACCGTTTACTACTTTGAATTCATTTCAGACATTGAAAATCGGCGAGGCAAAAACCTATCTCGATAAACTTACCGGTGGAATGAAAGTGGCAGCCAATAAATGGAATAATTTCCACTTCGAAGGTGATCTTACAGGAACAAAAGGAATTACCAATGACAAGAAACGACTTGCGTTTACAGTGTATGGTGAAATAAAAGCAGACAACCAGCAAATTTCTGTTAAAGATGTTCCAACTCCATTCGGTGGAATGAATTGGATTTATGAATTTGAAAACAGCCGATTAATTGGGACAATGGATATCAATCAGAATATGGGTGGTATTAATCTCACTGGTCTCGCTGAAATGCTGATTGATGGCTCCGGCTGGTATTTTCTTGGGGGCGGAACGATGACAGTTCCGGGAGTTGGTCCTGGATATGCTGCAATGCTGTTTGGAGATTATCCTTCTATGACAAGCTCGGTAAAAGAAAAATTTGCAAAAGCATCTTACAAAAAAAGTCTGCCAAATTCATTTCAAGATAATATAAGCGGCTTCCTTTTATCAGGTGCGATGTCAATTCCTATACTCATACCAAACATTGATCTTGAACTTGGAGTATTTGTTCTAAAGTTCGGAATTAACGCCGGCGGAGATATTAAGGTATATAAAGGTTTTGATGCGGGAGGTTCAACTTATGGAATTGGAGCACTCGGATTTGTAAAAGCTTTCTTAACTATGCAGTCAATAACCTGTACTGAATTAACCGGAGAAGCAACCCTTGAAATGGGAGTTGAAGGAAGTTATCAAACCGGTGCCGGAACTTTTAATCTCGATGGTTGCACAAGCTTTAGCATTGGGGGACATATAATCCAAAAATTCTATGGCTGTGATCTTGATGGATGCGGCTGTACGTATGAGATTTTAAATATTAGTAAAGATTTTGCATTCGGCGCACTTATGCATCTTGACAGCGGCGGGAATATGAGCTTCGGTTTTCAATCAGGAACCTGCAGCGGGAATTAAAAGGAGAATGAAGATGATCAGAATAAAATTATTTATTTGTCTGTTAGCTTTTTGCAATGGTAATCTTTTCAGTCAGCAGGAATATCCGGCAGCAATAGGAGGTGCTTTCGGAATTTTTATTGATATTGCAAATTCATCCGGCAGCTACATTATCGAAAGAACAGAAACATCGGTTGAAAACTGGATCGAACTTGGTAAAACCATTAATCCTTTGTCCGAAGTTGAGTTCGCAGGAAAGTTATCTGCATTAAGTACTCAGTTCTCTGATTTTAATTTTCCCAATGAGAAACAAGCATCACAAATCTGGAATATCTGGCAGAGAACAAATCGTGTTGATTCAATTCCTTACTGGGGAAATATTCCTTTTATCAAAATAGCCCTCGGCACAATGTATTTTGATGCATCAGCAAATTTGAATACCAAATATCAATATCGCATTTCAAATGCTGTGAATGTTCAGCAGAAAGAATTCACTGGTTCGGTTTCCTTTCCTCAGGTTTTTAGAAATGATAGAATTAATTTTTATTCGTCTTCCGCTGAAGTGAATAAAATATTTTTAGAGTTCAGAGTTTCCGGCGAGGTTACTCCATCTGCGTTCAAAATATTCAGAAGAGATAATGGAGCAGGGGGTTATCAGAAAATCAGCACCATAAATGGCTTCAACATAACCAATGATACTTTATCTTTTATATTAACAGATACTTCCGTTTCTGCCTATAACTTTTATAACTATTTTATTTTGCCGTTAGATCTGTTCGGAAACGAAGGGACTCCTTCTGACACAATTTTTATCGGTGCTTATAATTTTCAAAATGTTCCTCTGCCGCATAATGTTCAGATAGTTTCGGATGATTCATCCGACGCATTTAGATTGTCCTGGTTTCTTCCAAATCCCGATGCAGTAGTAAGTGTGAAAATTTTCAGAAGTGAAATATTTGATTCTGGTTTTGTACAGATCGCAGAGCTTTCTCCCAAATTAAATAACTACGTCGATATTATGACTGAGCCTATGAAACGGTATTATTATTACTTTCAACTTACCGGTCCTTTAGGAGAAAATTCTCCTGCATCAGCAAGATTCGGAGGATTTCACCAAAGCATTATTCCGCCTGTTCCACCGGAAAATATTAACGCAGAATCTTTGTCAAACGGAGTTAAGCTCCAATGGCAAAACACTGAAGATTTTATTGAAGGATTTTGGGTTTACAGAAGTAATGGCTTCAGTGATTCGCTTGCGCTTATTTCAAATCTGATTAATGAAGAAAAACCATTTACTGTTTATTCAGACACGAGTGAAGAACTTTCAGGAAAACTAACTTATCTCTACAGCATCAGGTCATCGAGTACTAGTCATGCTCTAAGTAATTTTTCTGATACGATAGCAATCAGACCTGAAATTGAAACTGTTCCTCCGGCTCCAACAGGACTTGTCGCTTTTCTGCAGGATGATAATTCTATCCGAATACTTTGGGATGATATGACTGAAATTGAAAGCTCAGTTGGTTATTATCTGATCTTCAGAAAAACAATTGACCCATCAGGGAAAACAACTTCTGAATATGAACTGCTGATTGATTCTGCTCTTTCCAGCGATAATAATTTATTCATTGATACGACTACTGAAACCGGGAAAACTTATGAATATGTTGTTCAATCTATTGATCTGTTTGGAGGACAGAGTTCATTGAGCAATCCAGTTCAGTTGCTTAAACCGCTGGCTGAAGTAAAATCACCAGTCGGTTTGTATGTTTCAAGAGATAAAGAAGGCGTGATCATAAAATGGGACCCTGTGATTGAAGAAGATATTACTGAATACAGAGTATATCGCCAGCAGAGAGATGAAGAAAAAGAATTTCTTGGTTCTGTGAAGAAAGGGAAACCACTCCAGATGAATGATCGTGGTGTGAAGAGCGGGGAGTTATATTTTTATTCGGTTACTGCTTTAGATAAAAATCAGCAGGAAAGTTTATCAAGCTATACGGTTTCAATCAGACCATAAAACAACATGAAAATACTATTTATCTCTCTGCTGTTTTTTTCATCGCTGATTTTTGCTTCTGCAATTTTTGCCCAAACATCATCGGATTCAACTGAAGGTTCATCAAGAGATATCATTAGTATTAACGGTGATCTTGGTGCTTATGGTGAATTGTATAGCATATCCGGTCAGCCCAAAAGAAGACCATCAGCAACAGGCAGATTATTCTTTAATCCCGTAGTTGATTTCTACGGTGTGTTTCAGTTACCATTCAGTTTTTTATTATCAACCGAGGGAAGTTCGGCAAGACAAAATATTAATCAGTTCGGAATAAATCCTGATTGGGGCTGGGGCTCAGCCAACGTTGGTGATTTCAATAAAGAATATTCTCCTTTATCATTAAGTGGAATAAAAATCAGAGGCGGTGGTATTAATTTTAAACCGGATTTATTCAGAATATCCTTAGTTTCAGGATTCACACAAAGGAGTGTTCCCGGTGGTGCTCAGGATGGAAGTTATAAAAGGTTTCTTCTTGCTGCAAAACTTGGTTACGGCAAAGAGGATCAAACTTATTTCGATTTGATATTTCTCAAAGCACGTGACGAAACAAGCTCTCTTCCTCAAAATGTTAAATCAATAACCGTAATTTCTCCCAACGGGGATGATATTTTACCGCTCGGTTCACTTACTTCAATCAAATGGACTTCTTCAAGTATTGGCGGATTGTTAAAAATTGAACTCTCCCGCGATGGTGGAAACAATTACGAATTAGTAGCAAATGATCAACCCAATATTGGTTATTACAATTGGACGATTACGGGTCCGGAAACCTTCCAGGCATTAATAAAAATTACAAGTAAGGAAGATTCATCAGTTTATGATATCAGTAATTTTGTTTTCAGGATAGCAGCTGGTGTTGAATATAAACAAGGAATAAGTGTAACTGACCAGATATTAAATTCAAATGCTGTTACACCTCAGGAAAATTTATTACTTGCTGCGAAAGGAAAAGTTACATTTGGAGAAAACAAATTCGTGCTTGATTATGAAGCCGGTGGAAGTATTTATTCGCGGGATATTCGTGCAAATAAAATTAATCAGGATTCGGTTGACGTCCCTAAAATTGTAACCGCGTTTTATGATCCTTATGTGGGAACAAACTATGATTATGCAATTAACACGCTTTTTACTGTAAATCTTTCCACGGCAAGTTTTAAGGCAGGGTACAAATACACCGGTCCGGGTTATTACTCGCTTGGCGTTGCTTATCTGCTAAATGATCAGCAGGAAATTTCACTCAATGGAAATTTCAGAGTTGACAGATTTTCATTTGGTGCAGGCTGGATAAATCAATCCGATAATCTTCTTGACCAGAAGTTATTCACTACTGCCCGGAACATATTTAATTTTTCCGTTAGTGGTATGCTGACTGATATCTGGACGATTGGTGCAATGGCAAACATTCTTGGAATGAGAAACGATTCAAAAAACGATACGACCAAAACTGATTTTTCAAATCTTGTAATTGGACTAAACCAAAACTTTCTTCTAAGCCAGACTGAATTATTACGGGCAATAACTGTAAATTATTTTTTCCAGAGTTCCAATAACGAATCCGTTCTGTTGAAAAACAATACGACGAACATTCACACGATTAATTTTGCTATGAATTTTTCACTTCTGAGTAACTTAAACTCGGCTTTATCGGCTGGTTTGGTAAGCAGCGAAGTGTTTGATACTTTGACCACGCTTACACAAACATATTCAATAAGTTTTCAACACAGAGAATTTGATAATCAACTTTCATCTTCTCTGTTAATCGGCACCTCACTATCAGAAAAAAATACGTCGTTCAGAACTGGATTGAACAGCAGTTATAATTTTTCTGCTAATGATGCTATTTCCTTTATATTATCTTATACCGTCTTCAATGGAAATTCACTAACCGGCGGAAAGTTTAATGAAATTCAATCAAGCCTTACTTATTCACATCGTTTCTGATTTTTCGCATTTCTTTTTACATACCATTATCTTTTGAACACACTTTAGAAAATTTCTCCATCGTCTTCAGATGGTTTGAATAAAATAAGGAGATTAAACCAATGCAAGAATTCTTAAACCAAACTTTCTGGGGCAATACTATTCAAAGTTATTTAATTGCCCTTGGAATATTTATAATCGGTGTTCTCATTGTTAAAGTATTACAAAAGATTGTATTATTTCGACTGAAAAAATGGGCGGCGAAAACCGAAACAACAATAGACGATCTGCTTATAAAAAGCATTGAGAAATCTATTATCCCTCTTTTGTTTTACGCAGTTTTTTATTCTGCATTACACAGCCTTGCGTTAAGTGAAAGTACTGCAAAGATTCTTAAAGTAGTTTCACTTTTTATAATAACTTTCTTCATCGTGCGTTTCATCAGTTCAACGATAATGTTCACAATAACATATTTTATAAGAAAGCAAGAGCGCGGTGAAGAAAAAGCAAGACAACTTCGCGGAATGACCGTGCTGATAAATATTTTTGTCTGGGTTGTTGGTTTTGTTTTTTTGATGGATAACCTTGGTTTTGATATTTCTGCTGTGATTGCAGGACTTGGAATCGGTGGAATTGCAATTGCTCTTGCAGCACAAACGATACTTGGCGATCTATTCAGTTATTTTGTAATTTTCTTTGATCGTCCTTTTGAGGTTGGAGATTTTATTACTGTTCAGGATAAATCAGGAACGGTTGAATATACCGGAATTAAAACAACCCGGCTCAGATCACTGAGCGGTGAACAACTCGTTTTCTCTAATCATGATCTTACAAACTCTCGAATCCATAATTATAAAAAAATGGAAAGAAGAAGAGTTGTATTTACTCTCAGAGTTATTTATCAAACAACCGCAGAACAGATTGAGTCAATACCTAAACTTGTCCGGGAGATAATTGAATCACAGCAGGATGTAGCATTTGACCGTGGGCATTTTGCTTCGTACGGCGACTTCAGTCTTAACTTCGAGTTTGTTTATTTTGTTTTGGAAGCAGATTACAATAAGTATATGAATATTCAACAAGCGATAAACATGAAAATTTATGATACGTTTGAGCAAAGAGGAATAGGATTTGCTTATCCTACACAAACTCTTTATCTGAATAAAGAAGAAAAAACGCAGAACTAAAATTTATTTTCTGTTAAACGGATTGGATGGGAATATTTTATTGCAGATTTGGTAATCTTTTCCTCAGAAGTATTTCAATCTTACCAAGCAACATTTGAAACTATAAAATTTGTTTTATTATCTTTGACTACGGAATACTATTTGCTCGTTTCTTCGTGCCTCTTGACTTTACCAAATTCATTCATTAGGTTGCTTTTGGAATTTATACGGCTTGGGACCAAATGTTTAATTATCTTAAATACGGTTCTATTTTATTGAACTCAACTTTAATTGAGTTATTAAATTCCTGTTATATTTTTACCCCCCCCCCCCAGAAATTTCTCTTCACAAATTTGTCCACCAATTATGAAAAAGACAAGTCAAATTGTTGCAGGGAGAAATTATCCAACTGGTTTTACATAGCTTAAGAAACTAAAAAACAATTCTTAAATTTTTCAATGGTTATTAAAATGAATTACATAAAACTAATTTGCGTTTTTTTATTTATCATACAAATACCCAATACATTTAGCCAGAGCAATGCTGATTACTTCCCCTGGCAAACTGGTGATATGTGGGAGTACACTTTATACTATTGGCCCGAAATAGATACGCTTCAGACAATAGTAATTGATGATTCTGTAGATGAAGCTGGTAATATTTATACCACTTACTTTTCAAGAGCTATAAATCCAATTGAACCACCTCCTGTACTGTTAACAGATACTTTAGTTTATAAAATTGATACAAGTTTGTACGTGTACCATCGTTACTTCGATTTCAATTACGGGCAATGGATAAATGTTTTCAGACTGAACGGAAATGCAGGTGATCAATGGGTAATGTGGGATTATAGTCAAACTGGAGCTGGACCATTTGAAATGGCTAAAATAGATTCAATTAAGGAAGTCAATTTATTTGGACTGAATACTGACTTAATGTATTTGTCTTATTTTTGGGAATATTTTGATGGAATAGATACAATAAGGTTATATCGTTATTATGATCAATTAGCAAAAGGCTTTGGATTTTATTTTAGAGGTGGTGCAGAGCTAGATGCTCAAATATACCAACACGGCTGTGTTATTAGTGGAGAATTATATGGTGACACAACTCAAATTGTTACTTCTGTGGACGAATTGCACGACTATAATTATTTTATTAATGATTTCGTTCTTTCCCCAAATTACCCGAATCCTTTTAATAGTTCAACTAAAATTCCACTTCAACTGAACAAGGAAGGAGAAGTTTCAATAGCCATCTATGATGTTCTTGGAAACGAGATAGCAACGCTTGTTGATGGATTTAAACCTGTTGGAAAATATGAAGTTAAATTTGATGCTTCGGGCTTGGCAAGCGGTGTATATTTTTATCAACTTAAAGTTGAGAACTATATTGAAACGAAAAAAATGCAGTTAACGAAATAACATTGGAAGGAAAACATTATGAAAAATTTTACAATTATATCTGCAATTGCTATACTGCTGTTTGTACAAATCACCAAAGCACAAAATGTCGCACCATTAAAGCTTGGGAATATTTAGGTTTATGATGAAATCTCTCATCTTTCAAGAACAACAGTTGTGGATACTAGTGTTTATTTTGATACAATTGCATATTGTAAACTTTACCGTGAATTAAATTATAGCGGGTTACAATATTATAAATATGCACGCTTAAGGATAGATAGTTTTTACGTGCTATTCAATGAATTTGATTCTACTGAAACTCATATTTATTATAAGAAAAATGCTGTAATCGGTGATACTTGGACTATAGGTGGTAACACAGTATATGCAATAGAAGATACATTTGTAGCTAACGTATTTGGTGAACAAACCACTATCAAACTTTTAACACGCGATAATGGATTAGTTTATATTCAAGAGTATTGGACAGAAAAGTTCGGGAAATTAAGCAGCCAAGATTTTGGTGGAATAATTGATGACTTACAGGGATGCGTTATAGATGGAATAGTTTATGGCGACACTACTTTTACCATTGTAAGCGTTGAAGACGAATCTGAAACACCGAGCAGCTTTTACTTGGCTCAAAATTTTCCAAATCCTTTTAACCCAAGCACTACTTTAAGTTGGGAGTTACCGTTCGGCAATTGGCAGACACTTAAAATTTATGATGTACTTGGAAACGAGATAGCAACGCTTGTTGATGGATTTAAACCTGTTGGAAAATATGAAGTTAAATTTGATGCTTCGGGCTTGGCAAGCGGTGTATATTTTTATCAACTTAAAGTTGAGAACTATATTGAAACGAAAAAAATGCAGTTAGTAAAATAATTTCTTATAACTAATTGGGTGGTGAATACCAAATATTAAAACAATTAACTAACTATTAATTTCAGAACAGGCTGGTAACCTGAATGTAGAATGAATTTAAATAGAAAAGGAGATCATATGAAAGCGCTCATTTTACTTTTGGTTTTTCTTCCTTTCTTTTTTCTGTCTGAAATATACTCTCAGCAGATGATTTCAAATGTGGGTTGAGCAATAATCCAAGAGAACAAGGACTTATACAAACAGGCAGCTTGTATAAACCGGCTATGAATGGGCCAGGTGAATACATTAGGACACTAGTTGTATTCGTTAAGTTCTCAGGTGATATAAGAACGGATGACGATTGGCCTTTAAATAGCCTACCCACTTGGGCTGACCAGGCAAACGAGTTTATTGCATCGTCTTCTTCATCAAGTTATCCTGATATGACAGTATCGGATTATTGGAAGCAAATGACTCAAGGTAACTTTGATTTCATTGGAAACGTTTATTCCAGTCTTGTTACTCTTCCTCCAGAATCGTATTATCAATCACATGGATATAATTGGACACAGTGCAACCAGGATGTTTTGGCGGCAATTGATCCCAACGTCAATTTCAATGACTATGATAAATGGAGATATAATACTCAAACTCAATCTTTCCAATTTACCCCTGACGGGTTTGTTGATATGATTTATATCATTTATAGAAATCCAGATCCAGTTTGGTTTACAAATGATGGTGGTTTGAGTAATGGTTTTAGTGCAATAGCAAATCTTTGCGATTTAAATCATCAATTTGACTATACCACAGGCGAAGGTAAAATAGTAAGAGCAAGATACTGGCCAACAAGAGAAAGCACAGGAATTACATTCAGAGTTGGTATGACAGCAGGTCATTCTGGGATGATAGGTCTCAGTGCTCATGAATTCGGGCACTATATTTTTGGTGCGGTTCACTGGAATGTAGGAGCCGGAGGAATTATGGGCGGTTATACTTTTGCGATGAGCGGATGGGAAAGAGAGCGAGTTGGATATGTTGCTTATACAGATGTCACACAGGATAATTTCACTGCGGTTCTTGGCGATTTTATTTCTGACGGAGATATATTAAGAATACCGGTATCTGGGTCAAACTATTTCTTAGTGGAAAATCATCAACGGCTAAGCCACTATGATCAGATAAAACAAGGAGGCACAAATCCCGGCTTTCAATGGAATACACTTGGAGCGGGTATTTATATCTGGAAAGTTACAAATGGTGCTTCCGGCAGTCCGACATTTGATATGGCAACTGCCGACGGAAGATTTGACTGGGAATACGTTGGAGATTTTTGGGCTGGCGAAGGATTTTATGTCGGTTATCCTTGGCAAGGCTGGGTACCCAAAACTAAACGTATAGCAGTTAATAGAAACAGTGGCAAAACTGACAGGTACCCGCTGCACATTTACTGGAATAACCACTGGGCTGCCAAATGGTGTGATACTGATGGATATGGAAATTGGTGGCTTCGCCGTAATGTAATGGGAGATGAAACAGACGCCTTTAATTTAGGATATAATGAAATCTTCTCTAACTGGAGTAACCCGAGCTCTTACTTTGGAGCTACTACAAATGTAGCATTACAAGTGTACAGTAAAAATGGAACAAATATAACTGTGAAAGCATATACTACCTCAACTTCTGCGCAGAATCTTCCTCCATCTAAACCTACATTTCTTCAAGTAGGAGTTAGTCAAAACTACCACCCGTACTTATCCTGGAATGCAAACCAAGAACCGGATGTACTTTCTGGTGGTAGTTACAAAATAGAAAAATATTCTACTTATGAAGTTGGTTGGTTTCAATTAACTACAACAACTAACACTTATTACGAGGATTTGACGGAGTCAATATGCCCGCCTGGACAACAATGTCTATATGGACATTGGGTTCGCTACAGAGTTAAAGCAGTGGATAACACCCAAAAAGTTTCGGTTGCTTCTGATTCTGTTATGCAAATGGTTCTTGGGGGTGCGCCAGATAAAATCAGTGTAGATCCGTCAAGCAGTGAAAAGCCTTCAGAATATTCTCTGATGCAGAATTATCCAAATCCATTTAATCCTGCAACAACTATTTCTTACTCAATACCAAACAACGGATTAGTAACATTAAAAGTATATGACATTTTAGGAAAGGAAGTAGCTGAATTGGTAAATGAAATTCAGGAAGCAGGAAATTATTCTGTTACTTTTAACGCATCAGAATTATCAAACCGATCAGGCTCGGCTTTGACGAGTGGTATTTATTTCTACACACTTACTTCGGGCAATTTTATGACTACAAAGAAATTAATTCTGTTGAAGTAAGATGTTGAAATTTATAAAAGTCGGGGCTAAATGTTCCGACTTTTTAATATTAATTTGAATCTGTTATTCTAAATCTGACTGAGCTTACAGATATCGTGTAAAAATATTAAGAAAAACAATTTACTTTTTCCTGAACGGATTGGATGGGAATATTCTTTTCAATAATGGTTCCCATCCCATTTCTTTTCTGATTATCGGCTCCAGAAAATCTGCAATCTTCTTGTGTCCGAACCTGTTTGGATGTTTCTCACAGCCGAAATCTCTTTCTTCATTAAACTTTACATCTACTTTGATAAAATGAATTTTCTTGTCTTTGTTTTTTAACTTCAGTTCATTTACCACGCTATTAACGTAGTCACAATGAGGATCTTTTCTCATCGGGCTGCATAAAGTAAAAATGTGTGCGTTCGGATAATGCCTTCTGATATCATTAATCAACTTCAGATATGCTGTCCGAAACATCTCGCGTTTTGGATGTGGTTTCTGCCAGTAATCGTTTCTTCCAAGTCTCACAACAACAGCATCCGCCTGCCATTTTTTAAAATCCCACAACAACGTTTCGTTCATACATACCCGATCATAATAATAAGGAAGCGGATGTTCTGAAGTTCTTAATGAATCACCATAATTTTTTGTTACTCCCACTCCTGAAATTGCAACAACCGAATAATCAGCATTTAAAGTTCGTGCGAGCTGTGGACCGAATGAATAATAACTGTTTTCTGTTTCGCGGCTGAACACACAATCGGCTGAATTGCCGTCGGTACCAAAACCAGTAAAATATGAATCGCCAACAAATTCAATTCGTCTTTTCTTTTTTAACTCGATTGTTTTAACAAGATCTTTCCCGCCATCAAGAATAAATCCATCAAAAGTTGCGATGCCGAATAGCGCTTCCGTTCGCTTTGCAATTAATAATGTATGAGTTTTATCTGTAAGTCCATTTGCAAGCACGTAAATGGTATCTGATGTTGTTCTGATAATTTTATAAAGTCTGCCGTCAATAAAAATATTGTAGTCGTTGTTTCCATCTTTCAATTTTATTGAGCAGGAAGTTCCTTCAAAACGCGTTTTTATTTGAACTCCGGGCCAGTCAAATCTTACACTTTTAGGATTTGAAAAATCAAATCTGCCGATGTATTCAATATTCGGATCATCAGCATCGATGTGAGAAGATACTTCAAAAAATTCACAGGATGTAACCAATTGAAAAACCACAATAATTATGAGGTAAGAAAATATTTTATTCATTAAATTGAAAGATAACAAAGCATCGAATGTTTGCCAGTAGAAAATTTTATATTTTTAATTGTGTGATATATTCAACATTTAGAAAATTACAATGAAAAAAATTTCAGAGATACCGCAAAATATTTTGGAAGTTCCTGCAAATATCCTAAGGCAGTTTGCCCAGAACAAGAAAAAGAAAACCATTTCCAAAGTCGGTTTGCCGCCCGGTTCAATTATTTACGTTGGTGAAAAGAAAATTGACAATGTTAAAATCTCTCTGACGGAATACGATGAAAATGGAGTTGAGACGCGTGAAATAAAATCTGTTGAAGAGATTGACCCATACACCGATACACCGCAGGTAACGTGGGTGAATGTTTGCGGTCTTCACGATACGGAATTGATCAAACAAATTGGTGAAAAGTTTAACATCCATCCTTTGGTGCTTGAAGATATTCTGAACACAGAGACACGACCAAAAATTGAAATAACCGAGAAATACATTTTCATTGCAATGAAAATGCTCACAACCAATGGTCATGATCATCAGCCTGTTATTGAACAGGTTAGTTTCATTCTCGGCAATAGTTTTATTTTCAGCTTCCTTGAAAAATCTGACAATATTTTTATCCCGATCAAAGATCGCATAATAAATAACTCCGGGAAGGTAAGGAAACAAGATTCCGATTATCTTTTCTATACACTGATGGATATTGTTGTGGATCAATACTATCTTACGCTGGAACACATAGAAGAAAAAATCGAATTGCTTGATGATGAAGTAATTACAAATACTGACCAATCACAGATTAAAAAAGTTTATACTTTGAAGAATAAACTTCTTCTCATTCGCAGATCGATCTGGCCGTTGAGAGAAATTTTTTCGAGACTGATAAGAGAAGAATCAAATCTGATAGACAAAAAAGTTATGCCTTACCTTCGTGATTTGCTTGATCATACAATTCAAATCACTGAAACAATTGACTTGCAGAGAGAAATAATCAACGGATTGATGGAAACACATCTTTCACTGATGAGCTATAAGATGAATGAGGTGATGAAGGTGCTTACAGTTATCGCGACGATTTTTATTCCGCTGACTTTTATTGTTGGAGTTTATGGGATGAACTTCGACTATTTACCCGAATTACACTGGACATGGGCGTATTTTGCAGCCTGGGGTGTGATGATCGGTATAACAACTTTTATGATATTCTTCTTTAAAAGAAAGAAGTGGTTTTAAGCTTTGAAATAATCTGCAATCATTCATAAATTTGCCGGGAAAGTTACTGCGGAATTTCCCGAGTATTGTTTCTCCCACCATAAATCGGCAGGATAATTAACTAATCTATTTTTTTAAAAAGGAATCAGCAAAATTATGCCGAAGAAAAATCTATCACCAAAACAGATTGAAGAACTTCTCAAAAAATTAAAAACACGTTTTGAAAAAAATATGAACCGCCATAATGGTATTGAGTGGAATAAAATTGAGGCAAAGCTGAAAAAAAATAAAGATAAACTTTGGTCGTTGAATGAAATGGAAAGAACAAACGGTGAACCAGATGTTGTTGGTTTCGATAACCTGCCTGCCGGCAAGGCAGGAAAAACAGGAGAATATATTTTTTATGATTGCTCGGCAGAAAGTCCGGCTGGACGGCGAAGTCTTTGCTATGATGCCGAAGCGTTAGCATCAAGAAAAGCAAATAAACCGAAAGACAGTGCAATTAATATGGCAAAAACAATGGGAATTGATTTGATGACTGAAGATCAATATCAGGAACTTCAAAAATTGGAAAGATTTGATGCCAAAACTTCAAGCTGGCTAAAAACTCCAATTGAAATAAGAAAACTTGGTGGTGCAATATCGGGTGAATTCCGATTTGGTCGTTTCTTCATTTATGCCAATGGTGCAGAATCTTACTTTGCTGCCAGAGGTTTCCGTGGGGTGCTGAAAGTTTGAACAAATTTATAAAATCACAAACAAAAATAATTTTGCTATGGGTAAACTGGCAGTAATAAAAACAAAAGAAACTTCTGCAAGTGTTGAGGGCTTTATCAACTCAGTTAAGAATGAAGAGATACGTAAAGACAGCTTCATCATTCTTAAGATGATGCGGAAAGCTTCAAAGGAAAAACCAAAAATGTGGGGCAATTCAATAATTGGTTTTGGGAATAAAATTTACAAAAGTCCCGCTACCGGAAGAGAAGTTGAATGGTTCAAGATTGGTTTTTCTCCGCGTAAAACAAATTTTTCATTACACCTTGTTCTCAATATTAAAAAGTATTCTGCTGAATTGAAAAAGCTGGGCAAACACAAAACCGGTGTTGGATGTCTGTACATTAATAAACTGGGTGACGTTGATTTGAAAGTTCTGGAAAAACTAATCAATACTGCTGCGAAGATAAAATAATACTACATTTAATTTGTTCCTTACTATAAATTTTTCAGACTCTTAATTCAAACATAAATCTAATAGCAATTGGTTTAGTGAAAGATTTTATCAGCTAAGTAATTATGGAGAAAATATTTAAGATTGAAAATTATTTTGTGAATTTTAAATCTCAGAATCAGATGTTGTTTGTAAATTTAAATACTGTTCGCAATTCCGCTATTATAGTAACACCCCAGATTATAGAAATATGTAAATTAAATTTTAAAAGAATTGATTATCATTTATAACAAATTTGTATCGAGGGTAATAGCCTTTGTTTTTGCACTATCTTGGAATATTCTTTATTGGAGTTGTAGTCGGATTTCTTGGTGGACTTTTCGGTAAAGGTGGCAGTGCAATTGCCACACCAATGTTAAGTCTGCTCGGAGTTCCCGGATTTATTGCGGTGGCGTCACCGCTTCCCGCAACTATACCCGGGACACTCATTGCTTCGGCTGAATATTGGAAATCTCATCTCCTGGATAAAGAAATTGTTTTGTGGAGTATTTTGATTGGCGTACCTGCAACTGTGGTTGGTTCATACCTAACAGAATTTACGGGAGCTACTTCATTATTAATAATCACCGGTATTTTGGTTCTCAGCTTTGGTTTAAGCTTTCTGTTTTTCCCGAGAGAAGGAAAAGAAAAAAATATTGAAACAGAATTATCTAATATTATCCGTCCATCGTATTGGCATCTTCGACTTACACTGATTGCAATTTTTATAGGTTTAATCTCCGGTCTGTTAGCTAATTCCGGCGGATTTTTATTGGCTCCAGCATATTCACGCATACTTAATCAGCCCATAAAAAAAGCATTTGCTTGTTCACTTGCAGTCTCGGCATTTCTTGCTCTGCCCGGAACAATAGTTCATGCTTACCTTGGTCATATTGATTGGTGGGTTACATTAATTCTTGCTTTCGGATCTGTACCATTTTCGTTGTTAGGAGCTAAAATTGCTATCAGATCAAAGTCTAGCATCTTGGAACGATTGTATGGTTTTGCATTAACCTTTCTGGGAGTATTTTTCTTATGGAAACTATAAGACAGGAAAAAATAGAAAAAACATTTTAAAGCGAAATACTTGCACGCCAGACATTATCAATCCAACAATCTCAACTTTAGTTAACTAAGTCCTGAATCTTAAAAATTTTCAAAAAAATAAAAGATTGCTTCACCATCAGTTAGCTGGTCGCAATGACAGCTTGGAAGATTGTGATGAAATACAAAATTGAAAATTAAAGAAATTATTTTGCAGTATAATTAATAGTTTAAACTTAGTATTATGTTCAATGAGATGTCAAACGCATTTACATTAATAATAGGACTAAATTATGGTTTCAAGCATTCAAAAAGAAAAAGCCGAACTATTCCTGAAATATCATCACGATAAAGAAATTCTTGTTTTGTTGAATTCGTGGGATATCGGAAGTTCCAAATTAATTGAAGCAAGTGGTTATAAAGCAATCGCAACAACAAGTATGGGAATAGCTGCTTCTTTAGGTTATCCCGACTGCCAGATAATTCAACCCTCAGAAATGATTCAAGTCATAACCGGAATCGTAAAAGCTGTAAAAGCACCGGTGACTGTGGATATTGAAGCAGGGTATGGAAATAATTTAAATGAAATAATTGATTCTGTTAAAAAAATAATTGCAACAGGAATTGTCGGAATAAACATTGAAGATAGTATTGATTTAAATCCAATGTTGATTGATGAGATAGAATTTTGTGAAAGAATATCTGCTATTCGTGCATTATCAGATTCACTGGGTTTCCATTTAGTAATTAATGCAAGAACCGATTCGTTTTATACTACGTCCGGTTCGCATCAGGAAAAATTATCTGAATCAATAAAGCGTGGAAATAAATACCGCGAAGCTGGAGCCGACTGTATATTTGTTCAGCCGGTATCGGATAAAGAAACAATTTCAACATTGATAAAAGAAATTAATTCACCGATTAATATTCTTGCAAATCCTACAATCGGGATGGGAGTAACTCCGTCCACTAAAGAATTACAGGAATTGGGTGTTGCCCGAGTAAGTCTCGGTTCAGGCTTGATGAAAGCAACTTTAGCATTAATTAAAAAAGTTGCTGATGAACTAACTGAAAAAGGAACTTACAATATTTTATTGGAAACCTTAACTCCATTTCCGGATGCAACAATGGCTTATAAAATGGCTATCGGGGAAAATAAGTGAAGAATAAACTGAATTTATGTTCACACCGAAACGTTAGGATAAGTAACTACCTGAGTACAATGTTATCTGACTTGAGATAACAGTAATTAGCAATCATTGTTTTTTTAATTTACATTTTTAAGAGGAAAGAGTAATTCCGAATGCTTAATAACGGAGTTTAAAAGTAAAATAAAATAACTGCTATTTCGCTTTGTGTAATTCAAGCATTGCTTTTGCTCTCGGTTTGTAAAGCATGTGATAAAGCAAATCAAGATATGCGTGAAGTTCTGTCATCTCAAGATTCGAAATATATTTCCAGAAGCCATAAATCTTTGCAAGTGATAAAAAATTTTTAGAATACAATGACCAGTTGTAAGTGTTTTCAACACGTTCTATTGCTCTACGGGAAATTTTTTCATAATAAGCCTGATTCCCTTCACAATCTCTGAAAAACTTTATTAACATTTCTGTTGTTCCTTTTCCATCAATCGGATCAATATGAAAGCCGGAGATTTCGTCTTCTATTATTTCAAGTGGTCCGCCATACTTCGTAGCAAAAGTCGGAAGTCCCGAACGCATCGCTTCGATTACTGTCAAACCAAATCCTTCAAAAAGAGCTGGCTGAATGAAAATCCCTTTTTTATCGGCAATAACTCTGTAGTATTCGGGTAATCTTCTTCTATCGGGATCACCTCGCAGCCATCGGATATGATCATTCAGTTTATATTGATCTATGTATTTATGCATCAGGAGTATCTGTTCTTTCTCTTCGGCATCTGATGAATCTTCCTGCTTTATTTTTCCGGCAACAATAATAAGATTCGTCTGTGATTGAAGCTCCGCACTTTCTCCGTACCATTTAACCAGTGATGTAAGATTTTTTATCTTATCTAATCTTGCAATAGAAAAGATAGGAGGAAGTTTTGGATTTTTTAGTTTACCTATAACAAAATCCCCTTTGTCTTTGAAGAAAAGATTTTCTACTTCTTCCGTTATTTCACTAATCCTGTTTTCTTTTTTGTAGTGTGGAAAAAAAATGTCGAAGTTCACGCCAGGCGGAAGAATGTTAAACTTCGGATGATAGATATCTATTCCGCCTGTAACTCTGTAAAGATTTGGCATTGTAAAATTAATGTAAGATTCGTACTGCCCGATTCCATCTTCAGTTCCTGCAATTTCCTGGTAAGTCGATGTAATAATAAAGTCAGCAGAATTCATAGCAAGAAGGTCGGCAGTGTACTGAATTGAAAAGTGATACTGATTTTCCATTTCATCCCAGAAAAGTGAACTGAATAAATATTTACTTTTCTCGAGTGCATGTGCAACATTGCATTGAGTAACACCAAATTTTTTGGAGAGGATAGTTGCAACAAGGTTACCATCAGAATAGTTTCCGATTACAAGATCTGGTTTAGCTCCAAACTCAACAAGTAATTCTTTATAAGAATCTTCCGTAAACTCTTCGAGGAATGGCCATATTTCGAATCGCGAAATCCAGTTATCTGTAATATTCTTATTATGTTCTCTGAAAGGAACCCGAAGTATCCAGACATTTTTAGTATCATTAACTTTTTCAAGCCGCTGGTTACAACTTGTATTACCGGCATTAGGAATTAAACGAGTGAGAATAATAATTTTGTGCTTTGCTTCTAATCCTGCAATTTCAAGTGAATGTGAAATTTCTTTTTCAAGTGCTTTTACCTGGTCAAGAATATAAACTATCTGTCCGCCCGTATCAGGTTTACCAAGCACATTGTCTTGTCCAAAATATCCGTGCGGAGAAATTACGGCAATGTTATAGATCATTGGTATTCGGGATAAAAATTCCTTAAGCGAAATATGATCGGGATTGGTTAAAAGTGAATCAAGCTGTTGAAGCATATCCAAAATTCTTCCGGCTGTGTTACCAAGCCCCGGTTCAAAACCAATCTGCTGGAGTTCATGCTTTATTTCTGAAAATGGTCTTTCTGAATCTTGTCTCTTAAGAAAATTTATTGCTTTATCAATCGCAAATCTGAGTTTGCCAAGTTGATCAATTCTGTCATTGACAATCAATTGCTGTGAATCATACTTGTGAACGAAAAGAAAATTGAACAAAGCATTGCCAAGCATTTTATATGGATTGCTGAACATATTACTTGATAAATAACGGTTAAGATATTCAACGCCTTTACCGATGCTTTTCGGTTCTTTTACTTTCATATACTTTTCATAGAATGTCTGAAAGTTCAACGTGAGTATATCATTATTCGCCGAGGGAAATCTTAATTTTTCTTTTGCCTGTAAAAAGTTTAGCGCAGATATTTTCCGACCACTGAAACTTTCGGTGTTAAAATAATAATACTCCGGTTTTCCAATAGCATCTCTTACTTCAATATAAACAGATGAATCAAGCACAAGCGATTCGGTAAATGTATTTATGATATTTTCCAACTCATCGAAGTTTGTGTTCCTGGATTTATTTTCAGTCAGGTGATTTGCTTTGGATTTATTTTTCATCTTTTGATGAATTTCGAGCAATTCACCTTTAACCAATAATTTCTTCTTTGTATTACACACATTATGCAGATAGCTGAAAAAAGTTTTTTTCTTTCCTTTAAATTGACCGGTGTATATCTCTTCAAGTTTAGTACTCAACAGTTACCTCATTATTTTTTCCTAAAAAATTATAGTGTTTAATTCCTTCAATAATTCCGCCAGCGTAATTTCTTTTTGCAAAGTAAATTCTATTCAGACCTTTAAGCGGCTCAAGCTCACTACTATGATTTGCAACAACAACGGCAAGTAAATCTCCTTTAAGCATCTCCAGGTCATTCCCGGAATCACCGGCTACTAAAATATTTTCGTATGGAATATTCCATCTGTATGAAAGATATCTTATTGCTTTTCCCTTCGATGCGCGGTATGGCAGAATATCAAGATACTGCCCATGACTAAAAACTACTTTCGCTTTTATTTTATTTTTTATCAATTTGGATTTAACTTTTTCAATATTTGCCTGAACATCCGAAGTGTAGTAACTGATTTTAAATTTCCTTTGTGTACTTTCTTCCTGATACTGAAGAAAATTAAATTTATCAAGTATGTTTTTTATTTTCCCCCTGTGCCACAAATGACTGATGTGTGCATCCCATCCTGCCGAATAAATCAGCTTGTCGTGGTAGTTATAATAAATTTCAGCTCCAACTGATGAAATGATTATATCAGGAAAAGGAACTTCATTCTCCTTCAACACTGTAAATGCAGACTCAACGGTTCTACCGGTTGCAACTGCAAAACCAACTTTTGAATCGGTTTTCTTTAAAACTCTAATAAATTCTTTTAACGCGTCCTCGTCGCCAAGCAGTGTGTGGTCAATATCCGACACAATTAATTTTTCTGCATCAAGCAATTTTCTGCCAAGAGGAGAAAAAACTTTTTCTTCGTCTTTTCTCGTTCCTGCAATCAGCAATATTTCATCAATATACTTTTTAACATGTGCTTCCCATGTATAATATTTTCTTACGTTTTTTATTCCGCTTTCAGAAAATTTCTCCCACAGATTCTGATCATCGATAATTTTGTTAATCGCATCAGAAATATTCTCCGCATCGGTTACATCAACAAGCAAACCGTTCTGACAGTTTTTAATAATGTCTTTCGGACCACCATCGTCAGTTGCAATAACCGGCACACCACACGCAGCAGCTTCAATTAAAGTTAATCCGAAAGGCTCTGTTAACGCAGCATTAACAAAAACACCTTTTGTATCAGCAGCAATTCTATACAATTCCGGCACTTCATTTTGTGTGTCGTGACGTTTAGGAATTGCCATCCTTCCGTAAAGATTGTATTTGTCCATCAGCAAAAGTATTTCAGTAAGCACTTCTCTTTCATTATCCGGCATTGCTTGAATATCTGTTCGTATGCCGGCAAATATTGCAAGGTTAGCTTTTTCCCGAAGGTTTTTATCCTTACCATAAGCAGTAATTAGTCCTGAAATATTTTTTCTTTTGTCAGGTCTGCATACTGTAAGTATCAGGGGTTTATCAATATGAACGAAAAATCTGAGCAGCTTCGAACTGATTGCTCTGATTAATTCTTCTGTTTCTTTATCAAGAGGTATGCGCTGATTGTAGGGATAGAATCTTTCTATGTCAAAACCCGGCGGAATTACTTTGAATTTCTCTGGTGATGAATTCATATAATCACCATACTGACTCTTTATTTCCTGGTTAGTGCTCGTTATTATCAGGTTTGCCAGATGAATGATATTTTCTTCAACTTCAATTCTGTGAGAAATTTTATATCTCTTCTCAATTTCGTCCCGGGTCATTCCTTCGTTTAACAATCTTCTTAGCTTATCTCTGCCAAGAGAATGTCCGGTATGTACAAACGGGATTCCAAAAAACTGTGTGAGCTCCGTACAAACATATCCGGCATCAGCATAGTGACCGTGAATAATGTCAGGAAGTCTTTTGCGGGATTTAATATGTTTGATACTTTTATCAACAAATTCTTCCAGATGATTCCACAGCAACTCTTTCCGTATATATTTCCCGCCGCCGCAGCGTAATCTTATTATGCTAAACTTATCATTAATTTTTTCTTCGGGTATAGAATAATCTTCTGAATAATTTTTATCTCTAATCCACCTTGTAATCAACTCAACTTTATCAACACCCGGATATTCACTAAGTGCCTGACCAAGTTCAATTACATATTTCGTCTGTCCACCTGTATCTGCATTGCGTCCAAGCTCGGGGTTGTGTCCGCGGATTAGTCCGTGAATACTGTAAAGCTGGATATAAAGTCCTTTATAATTTGGGTGATTGTTCATTTCATTATTTCTTTTCCGTACTTCTCATAAATTTTATCGTCTTTGGGAAGAGCGCCGTTTATCTGACAAATCTCGGCAGCAAATTCATTTGCAAGTCTATTAATTTTTTTTAGCTCCCAGTTATTTAAATAACCGATACAGAAGATTGAGGCGAAAGCATCTCCAGCCCCAACAGTATCTATTACATTCTGCACTTTGGTTTTATGCTCGTCTGTTTTTTTACCATCTAACAGGACAGAACCATCTTCACCTTTCGTAACTGCAAGAAGATCAATGTTGAATTTTTGCATCAGAATTTTTGATGATGTTAAAAGATCAAAGTCTTTTTGCAGAAAAATTTTATTTAATAATTTTAATTCGTCCAGATTAAGCTTTACCGCATTTGCTGCATCCAATGACTCAGCAAGAATTTTTTGGGAATAAAATTTCTGTCGGATGTTTACATCGTAAAAGTATCTTATGTCTCTGTTTAAAAGTGTTAGAAGCGTGTTTCTGCTAACTTTGCTCCGTTGTGCAAGAGTTCCGAAATACAAACACTCCGTTTCATCTTCAACATTATTAATTGCCTCCTCATCAACAGAAATAAAATCGAAAGCTCGATTCTCTTCGATTGTGAATGATGGCACTCCATTTTTATTAATTACAACGGTTGCTGTTCCCGTAAGTTGATTTGAATCGGTCTGAATTGTATCAGCACTAACGCCATTCGACTTTAAAAAGTCAATTGCTTCACGACCCAAAATATCACTGCCAACACGACTAATAATTTTTCCGGATCCCACAAGTTTATTAATATGATATATAAAATTTAGCGGAGCTCCACCAAGATTTTTTGAATCAGGGTAAATATCAAATAATATTTCGCCAAAGGCTGTTATTTTTTTCATTATTCGTTGTTTTTTGGATTTAGTTGTCAACACACTCCATTCATTTTTGTAGATAACAAAATTTTCTAAAAAATGAAAGTTATTTCGTAATAAAATCAAGGGATATAATCGGAAAGGTTATTATCAATAAGCCATTTGGAAATTGATGTTTCTTCAAAGAAATATTCTGCAGTCCAAACTTTGTATTGTTTTTTAGATAAAATCCGAGTATTGATTTTGGAAGAAAAGATATTTTCTGATAAAAATATTTTCTGACCACCAACTATCGTATTCGTAAGTTAATCTTAAATCAATTTTCATTTTTTCCCAGATTTATTTGTTAGCCTAAGTAAATCTTTATAACTTTGCTTTCGTAAAGTTTGGCTCAACAGCTTGAGTTATGTTGATTTGCTTTTCTGATTCGAAATTACTGTTAATTGAATTTTTAGACACACTTACGGATTCATTTGAATAGTATTCTAAGAATTATTTCTTGATTACAACAAGATTAATTTAAATAACATAAAGGGAGCTCATTAATGAAAAAACTAACCCTTCTAATTCTTCTTTTTGGTGTATTCGTTTATAGTCAAGACTATGATTTGAATATAAATCTGAAAGATGGGAGTACAGTGACCATTGCTGTTGATGATATTCAAAGACTCGAATTTGATAATGTTACAAGCATTAAAGATGTTAAACAATTGCTGGAATCTTTTAAAGTTTTCCAGAATTATCCAAATCCTTTTAACCCTTCAACAACAATTACATATCAAATACCGAACACATCGAACGTTATATTGCGCATTTATGATATTAATGGTCAGCTTGTTAAAGAATTGCTCAATGAAACTCAGGCAGAAGGCGAATATCATGTAACCTGGAATGGAAAAAATGAAAAGAATATGATCGTGGGCAGTGGTGTTTATATTTATACTGTCAGTGCTGATAAACAGATAGTTTCCAAACAAATGATTTTATTAAAGTAAGGGGAGGTTTAGAAAATGAAAAAAATATTATTTGTCTTACTTTCGGTGTTTGTTTCTTCAAATTTATTTCCACAGGAACTTAATGTGGTTAATAAAAACGGACAAACTCAAACTTTCAATCTTTCTGATATTAATAATTTAACATTCAGCCAACAGATTTTGTTTTTAATGAAAAGTCAGCAGTTGGTACAAAACAACTTAATGATTCACGCGCAAAACCAAACTGTTGGTATGTTCATTTCCGGAATAGACAGCGTGTACTTTAATGAATCAGGAACTGTAGCTTATTTTCAAACAACTGGTGGACTTAATCAGTTTACGCTTGCCGAAATTGACAGTATCAGCTTTTCTGTCGTTGCTGATTCAACCGTTTACATAACATATAACGACACAACGGCATCAATACTTAATCCTCTTGCAAGTCTTGGTGTTTCGGTTCAGGCTGAAGGCGCAGACGTTATCGTTACTGCAAATTCGGGAATCAGTGATCTCAATTATGTTTTGACAGGTGCTGCTTCGGATGGAATGTTTAAAATCTATTCTGATGAAAAACTGAACCTACATTTAAGTGATGTTCAGATTACAAATAATGATGGTCCTGCAATAAATATTCAATCGGGCGAGAGAATCACTGTTTATCTTGAAGACGGAACAAATAATATATTAACCGACGGAGTGAATTATGCATCTCCGCCAAGTGGCGAAGACCAGAAGAGTGCTTTTTTCAGCGAAGGAGAACTTGTCTTCTTTGGTACGGGGAACCTTGAAATAAATGGATTAGCCACAAACAAACATGGATTATGCAGCGATAATTATATAGAAATAAATCAAAGCCATATAGTTATTAACAGCACTGCTAAAGATGGGATTCATGTGAATGACGGAGTATTTATGAATGGCGGAACTGTTGATATTACTTCTAATGAAGATGGTATTGATGCCGGAAGTGCAGTTGTTGAAATTTCTGCTGGAACACTTTCTATATTGAATACTGGAGATGATCAAAGTGCTATTAAAGCCGATAGCACAATTAATATAACCGGCGGCAACATAAATATTACTGTTGAGGGTGATCAATCAAAGGGAATTTCTTCCGATCAAACAATATATCTTTCAAATTGTACAATTAATATTATCACAACAGGAGGAGTTGTTCTTGAGCCATCAGGATCCGGGTTTGACCCATCATATTGTACAGCAATAAAAGCCGATATTGATGTTGTTATTAACTCGAGTGATATTACTATTACTACAAGCGGTCCAGCCGGAAGAGGAATCTCCTGTGATGGAAATTTTATTTTTAACTCCGGCACACTTGAAATAACTTCAAGCGGTGATGGTGCATCATATACAAATACTTCGGGTGAGCCAGATGCTTACGCAGGTCACTGTATTAACATAGATGGAAACGTTGTTATTTTAGATGGAGAAATTACGATTAACCATTCGGGTGACGGCGGGAAAGCAACAGATGTGGATTCAAAAATGCTCATTGGGTCTGCTTCAACAATTCCCACAATTCATATTACAACAACCGGTCAGCCAATTTACATATCTCCCGATGAGTATGCTGAAGCAAAAGCATTATCTGCGGACAGCACTATCAGAATTTATAATTGTGATATTAACATTTCCTCGGCAGATGATGGAATTAAATCTAAAGATTCTATTTTTATTTATGGCGGAACAATTAATATTACTCAATCTGTCGAAGGGATAGAAACTCCAAACCTTATAATTAACGGCGGTGATATTAGTGTAAAAGCTAGCGATGACGGATTGAACACAACTTATGGTCTTGGTGGTGAAACTAATGATGGCAGCAAGATGATTATAAACGATGGATATGTTTTTGTAAGTTCAACTGAGGGCGATGCAATTGATGCGAACGGAGACATTTATTTTAATGGGGGGGTCATCGTTGCTCATGGTCCTAATGCCTCCGGTTTTACTTTTGAAGTTGGGATAGATTTCAATGGCGAATGTAAGATTTCTGGTGGCTTCGTTGTAATTTCAGGGACAAATTCTATGCTGACTCAGGCGCCGAGCAATACTTCCACACAACATTCTGTTCTTTTAAAAACTACTCAAATTATTCAGGCAGGAACTCTATTTCATATTGAAGACATAAATGGTGTTGAATTGCTGACATTTGCACCATCGAAAACATATTACTCAATAATATTTTCTGATTCGCAGCTAACTGCGGGTGCACAATACAGAGTTTACACCGGGGGTACTTATAACGGCGGAACCGTTCGAAATGGATTATACTCCGGCGGAACTTATACGCCGGGGATATTGAAGAAAACATTTACTTTAACAAATATGGTACAGACAGTCACTTTTTAATGCTGTTTTAGAAATATTCGGGTAATCATTATGCTGCCGGGTTTTTTAATCCGGCAGTTTTTTATTTAATAGCAAAAAATTTATCTCTCTAATTATTCTCTCTGCTAAAAAGAATTATTAACCAATCATCATTTTTTAATTACCTTTCTTTAAGATATGCTTAAATTTGCTATCATTTTTAAGAATTAATTGGAGAAGAAATGAAACATAAAATCACCGCCATTCTACTTGTTTGCTTCATAGTAACAATACCGCTGCTATCTGCTGATAAGAGTTCCTCATCAAACAATCCACTGCTCGGAAAGTTTAACGAAACCATCCGGTTTGCAGATTTGACCGCCGAGAACATCAAGGAAGCAACCGATGTTTCAATTAAAGAAGCGAGAGAGGCGCTTGTAAAACTTTATGCTATTCCGAAAGAGAAAAGAACTTTTGATAACACAATGCTTGAGCTTGATAATATTTACAATAGAGCAGGAAATGTTTATGGATGTATTTACCTGATGAACAGCACTCATCCCGATGATGCGGTAAGAAATATGGCACAAGAAAGCAACGCGGAATTTTCAAAATTTTTTAATGAAATTTCTCTTGATGAAAATCTTTACCGTGCTGTAAAGGATTATTCTGAAACGGCAGAAGCAAAATCATTAAAAGGTTATAAATCAAGATTCGTTCAAAAAACTGTTGAAGATTTTGAACGAAATGGTTTTGCACTTTCGAAAGAAAAGAGAGATGAGTTGAAAGCAATCAATGATAAGCTCTCCGACCTTACTATTCTCTTCCAGAAAAATATCGCAGAGGTGAACGATTACCTGATTGTAAATGAAGCTGAGATTGACGGACTCCAGGAAGATTATAAAAATGCAAGACGACAGGAAGATGGAAGTTACAAAATTGATCTTACATATCCTTCTTACATTCCTTTTATGAAATTTTCCAACTCGGAATCAGCACGGAAAAAACTTTATACTTTGTACAACAATCGCGCTGCAACAAAAAATCCCGAAGTGCTGATAAAGGTTTTGATGCTTCGCCAGCAGATGGCAGAGCTGTTAGGTTTTAAAACTTATGCTGAATACAGAACCGGAGACAGGATGGCAAAAACTCCGCAGAACGTCTGGGATTTTGAAAACAATCTGATAGACAGGCTCAAAGAAAAAGCACGGATAGATTATGATGAGTTGCTTGCTGTCAAAAAAGTAAAGCAGAAAAGTGATACTATTAATGTTATTCAGCCGTGGGAATCTTCTTACTACAACAATATACTTCTGAAAGAAAAGTATGAGCTTGATCAGAATCAGGTGAAAGAATATTTTGAAATTAATAATGTGATTGATGGCTTATTTCAGATAACACAAAATTTATTTGGAGTGGAATATGAAGAAGTGAAAGACCCATCGGTTTGGCACAAAGATGTAAGACTGTTCAACGTAAAACAAGACGGAAAAATTATTTCAAGATTTTACATTGATTTATATCCGAGACCAAATAAATATTCCCACGCTGCATGTTTTCCGATGATTGGCAGCAAAGAAACAGATAATGGATTACAACTGCCTACTGCTACTCTCGTGTGTAACTTTCCTGCACCAACAGCAGATATGCCATCGCTTCTTCCTCACGGAGATGTTGAAACTTTCTTCCATGAGTTTGGACACGTTCTGCACAGCGTACTAACGAAAACAAAACTTTCCTCACAGTCAGGCACTTCGGTTTCAAGAGATTTTGTTGAAGCACCATCGCAGATTTTTGAAAACTGGACATGGAATTATGAATCACTGAAACTTTTTGCTAAACATTACAAAACCGGCGAAGTACTTCCAAAAGAATTATTTGATAAAATGCTCGCAGCAAAAAATGTTGGTTCTGGTCTTGCAAACACACAGCAGGTTTATTACGGAGTTTTTGATTTCACACTTCATGATAAATATGATCCAACAAGCAGCGAACCAATAGTTGAAGTTATGAAAGGACTTCAGAATAAAATTACATTATATCCGTACCTTGAAGGCACACAAATGTTTGCTGCTTTCGGACATTTGATGGGTTATGCTGCGGGTTATTACAGTTATTTGTGGGCGCTTGTTTATGCAGACGATATGTTTTCAATCTTTGATAAAAATGGAATAATGGACAAAGCAACAGGACTCAAATACCGCGACATAATTCTTGCAAACGGCAGCTCGCGTGACGAGCTTGAAATGGTAAAAGAATTTTTAGGCAGAGAACCAAATCAGGATGCTTTTTTTAAAGCAATTGGTTTAGATGTTAAATAATTTCTAAAAAAATTTCCCAAACAAAAAGGCGAACCTAAAACAGTTCGCCTTTATAATTTCATTCTGAACGCAGTGAGCGATGTCGTGACGTGTGAAATACTAGACTGTCACTGTACAGAGTTTCTAAATACTGTCATTCCGTCCCGAATTTATCGGGATCGGAATCTATAAATATTAATCTACTCTCAAATGAGAACCTGAAACCTGCCTTGCTGTCAGGCAGGCAAGTTCAGGTTGACAAATTTTTAGTTATCCGGCAGGCTCACGCTGTGACATCCCAAAAAGTATTAGTGCTTGTGTCCCTCGTGGCTTTCTTCACTTTTGGGAGCTTGCATCTTTTGCATTTCCATCCATGGGTTTACATCTGAGTTCCAGGTTACGGCTTTCAATTTCATTGACCCATCATCCTGTACTTCCCATACGTTCATATATTTTCCATGATCATCCCATGCAGAAGGAAGTGGTCCACCTTCCATTGTCAGCTTATATGTGCCGATCTCAATTGCAAAATTTCCTGACTGCATTGCGTCTGTAACAGTAAGAGCAAACTTTGACATTTTCATACCGGACTCCTTCATCTTATTAAAAGATTCTTTGCAAGCCTCAATGCCTCTTAGCATTGGTTCATAGCTCGGCATCGATATAATGTCATCGGCGTAACCGCTCCACATTTTACTCATGTCACCAGATACCATTGCTTTTGAATATTCATCACACATGGTCTGCAGCTTTTTCTTAAGCCCGGCGGTATCCTGTGCCTGAATAATTGTTGAAGTGAACAAAATGACGAGAAAGAAAAAAAATAACTTTTTCATAGTACCTCCGTAGTTGATTAAATGAATTGATTAGGTCAAAAGAAAATTGAAATATTTTCTTATATAATGCAAGTCTTTAAATATAGAATACCCTGATTGTTTGCTTGTTTATCATTTTTTCATCTTGTTGAATAAAATAAAGATGAGTGTACGTGTATGAATCAGAAAGACTGGTTTGAATTAACCCAAACACGAATGAAATGATTTAGATAGCAATTGGGAAGGACTTTTTTTCTCAATCCTATAAAGTCAGCATTTAATTTCTTTCGCCAGGAGTAACAGATTAATTTTTTGCTTTAAACTTTCGAAAACTTCTTCCGGAACGATTTCTCCTTTTCTTTCCAAATCCGAAAGATTTTTTCCTCCCCGCAAAATTATTTTGAACTGTCGGATTCTCACCTTGCTTAATATCTACTAATTTAAAAGGATGGTCATCTATTATCGAAATGGGCTGTTTGATTAGTTTATTGATTGAGCTCAGATAAGAAATTTCTTCCGGATCGCAAAATGAAAGAGCCGTCCCTCCCAGACCAGCTCTTGCCGTACGACCGATTCGGTGAACATAAGCTTCAGCGAATTCAGGAATATCATAATTAAAAACGTGTGACAACCTATCAATGTCAATTCCGCGTGCTGCTATATCTGTTGCAACAAGAACTTTGGTTTTATTCGATTTGAAATTACTCAATGCACGTTGTCTTGCCTGCTGTGATTTATTTCCATGAATTGAGTCAGCGTGTATATGTGCATCATTTAATAGCTTGGTAATTATATCTGCTCCTCGTTTTGTTCTTGTAAATACAAGTGCCGAGGGAATATTTTCATTTTTCAGAATGTGAAGAAGAAGTTTTTTCTTGTCAGACTTTTGAACAAAGTAAACACCTTGCTTAACAGATTCAACGGTCATTGATTCCGGTGAGACTTCGATCATTACGGGGTGTGTTAAAATTGTATTCGCAAGTTTTATAATTTCCGATGGCATAGTTGCAGAAAATAACAGTGACTGCCTTTTTGCGGGAAGCTTTTCGATTATCTTTTTAACATCATTTATAAAACCCATATCGAGCATACGGTCAGCTTCATCAAGAACAAATATTTTTATAGTGCTCAGATTTAATTGTCCTTGGTTGATGAGATCAAGAAGTCTTCCCGGTGTTGCAATCAGAATATCCACGCCTTTTCTAAGCTTTATTATTTGCGCTCTTTGAGAAACTCCACCGAACACAACAGCTTTCTTTAGACCAGTATGTCTTCCGTACGAATCAAAACTTTCACCTATTTGCACAGCAAGTTCTCTTGTTGGAGTAAGTATCAGCGATTTAATTGTCCTTTTTGAATGATGCGAATGTTTATCAGCGGTGAGTACTTGCAAAATCGGAATGGCAAACGCTGCCGTTTTACCTGTGCCGGTTTGTGCACAACCGATCAAGTCCTTTCTTTCAAGTATTACTGGAATAGCCTGCACCTGTATTGGCGTGGGTATGGTGTAACCCTCGGTTGTAAGTGCTGTTAATAACGGTTTAATTAAATTCAATTTTTCGAATGACATAAAACTTTCTGTTCAATTGCCGAAAGAAAACTATTCCACAGTCTGTCCTGAATAAAAATATCTTTACAGCGGGTTAATAAATTTAGATTTGTAAAAAAGTGCTATCAGATATGTAAGAATGAAGGCATATTTTAAAAATCATCTGTACTAAGTTACTTTTATTCAGCCAGAACTCAAACTATCGCATTTGAGAAATGATAGTTTTATTGATGGAGCTAGATTTTTCTTTCATGTTGTCGAGCGCAATTCGAATGGCTCACAATAAATATATCGAAGATAATGACGAAGGAACAATCTACTGTTTTAATGTTCAACGTCATTCGAGACCTGAGTATTTTTCACACAATAGTTTTAAATTGTATTATCTTTCCAGTAAAAAATCTGAATCATGAACAAACAATTTAAAGTAAGGGGAGAAAGCCAGTCGCGCCTTGAAAGTTTCAGCGATGCTACGTTTGCTCTTTCTATAACTCTACTTATGATCTCTCTTGAAGTTCCAAAAACTTTTTCACAGATACTTGATCTTACGGACGAACTGATTGCATTTGCGATTACAATAGTTCCTTTAATTCTCATCTGGCAGCAGCATCGTTTGTTCTTTAAAAGATACGGACTGGACGACAGAACTATTCTGATCTGGAATACTGTTCTGCTCTTTATAGTTTTGATTTTCATTTTCCCGCTGAAGTTTTTATCACTCTTCATTATCAGATTTTTCAGCTTTATACTTTTCGGCACCGAAAATGTTTTCAGCACCATGATTGAAAGTATGCAGGTTCCATGGCTTATGGTTTATTACGGTGTAGGAGCCATCGGAATTTTATTTGTTTTCTCCCGTTTCTACAAGCATGCGATCAAGATGGGAACAGTAATTGGATTAAGCCGGGAAGAATTAACCCTTACACAATACTACAAAAGAATTTATTCGCATTTATCTCTTGTGCCGGTTATTTCTATAATCTTCGTACTTGCTTTTATGAACATTGATGTAGTGCTTGCCAGTATTATATCAGGAATGCTTTATTCTCTTACCGGTGTTGTGTTCGTAGTAAACCAGCGCTGGCTGAAGAAGGCAGAGAACTTGTAGTGTTTGATTGTCATCCTGAACTGCGCTAAGGTCATCCCGAACTTGCCTGCTTTTCGGCTGACAGGTTTCGGGATCTATGTTTATTTCAGGTTCTCCCGTTAATGATTTAATATGCTGAAATAAATTCAGCATGACAATGTGAAAAACATTAATTTGCTCCCCATAATTCTTTTCTCTACTTAAAAGTTTCAAGGCGATTTATGAAAATACGCACCACTATTCTCTTCTTATTAATAATAAGCATTTCAATCTTCGCACAATTCCCTGACAGCCAAACTGATGGAAAATATTATGTGGTAAACGGTGCGAAACTCTGGACTGTAAGTTTCGGTGAAGGTGAACCATTATTTTTTATTGCGGGCGGACCGGGAAATAATCATTATGGTTTAAGAAGATTTGATTCGCTTTCTACCACAAACACCCTGGTTTATTATGATGCCTTCGGAAGAGGGAAGTCTGATACTGCAAAAGTTGTTACAGAATATTCTCTCGAAAGAGATATTGAAGACCTTGAAGGTTTACGCAAAGCGATGGGCTTTGATAAAATAAATATTCTCGGTCATTCTTATGGCGGAGTTGTTGCACAGGGTTACGCAATTAAATATCCTCAGAATGTTTCTCACCTGATAATTGCAAACTCTTTTCACAGCTATTTGATGTGGCAGGAGAACTGCGACAATTCCAACCACGAAATAAAAACAAACTATCCTGAAATCTGGGAAGAGCTGATGAAAATAAGAATGGGAGGTGCGGTCTCAAGCGATCCGATACATCAGGAAATTTACGGACGTGTGCCTTACGGATTTTTATATGCTTACAATCCTGAAAATTTTTTACCTAGTGGGAAAAAATCATATCCCAATCCGCTGAACGTAAAATTGTACTATCAGCTGGTTGGCAGAGACGGCGATTTTCTGGTTACAAACGATATTGGCACTTTTGATTACAGGAAACAATTAAAAAATTTAAAGATGCCGATACTAATTTACGGCGGACGTTATGACCGTGTTGCTGTTCCAAGAATGATGGTAGAATACAAATTGTATTGTCCGCAGTCTGAGTTTGTTATGTTTGAAAAAAGTGGTCACAACCCGCAGGTTGAAGAACCTTCAAAACTTTTTGAAGTGATAAGAGAATTTTTGGGGAAGTGAATTTATTACTTTTATCATGAGTGGAGTTGCAGGATTGCAGAAAAACTTGATTCGTTTGAAAATATTACCTAAGTTTCGTTACGTAAACCTCGTAACGTAAATTATGAAACCAGAAAATCCATTTTTAGTATCCGGATATTATTCTCCCGAATATTTTTGTAATAGGGAGGTGGAAACCGACAAAATAATTCGTTCCATTAAAAACGGAAGGAACATAACGATTTTCTCTATCCGGCGACTTGGAAAAACCGGAATTATAGATCATGTATTTAACAGTCTTAAATCGGATAAGAAGATACATCTGTTTTACATAGATATCCTGCCAACAACAGATATTAATGGTTTTGTTAACTTGTTTGCTGCCACTTTACTTGGCAAGCTTGAATCAAAACCCGAAAAATTCATTAAGAAAATTGGGGAAATTTTCAGCGGGGTTAGACCTGTAATCTCCTTTGATCCACTAACAGGGGCTCCAAATCTGCAAATTAATATTCAATCCGTTGAAGATGCCGACAGATCATTGGGGAAGATATTCCTGTATCTCAAAGAAAGCAGAAAAAGGATAGTTATTGCAATAGATGAGTTTCAGCAGATTACAAATTTCCCCGAGAAAAATGTGGAAGCGATGCTCAGAACAAATATTCAACGAGCTGTTGGAGTTAATTTTATTTTCTCTGGCAGCCAGAAACATATTCTGCTCTCTATTTTTAGTAAGTATGGAAACCCATTTTATCAAAGCACCGAGATGATGCAGCTTGAACATATCTCTGAAAAAGCTTACAGTGAGTTTATAATCTCAAAGTTTGAGAAAGGAAAAAAGAAAATCAGCAATAACACCGTTGCAAAAATTCTTGAAATATGCCGGCAGCACACTTATTATGTCCAATTCCTTTGTAATCGTCTTTACGGATTAAAGGACGGCACCATTTCTGAGTTATTAGTAAAGAATACCCTCGAAAGCATACTGAAAGAAAACGAACCCGTATATATTAATTACAGGAATTTGCTTACAGGTTATCAATGGAAAGTGCTCACGGCTATTGCTATTGAAGGAAATGCAAAGCGCATAACTTCAAAAGATTTTATAGCAAAGCATAATCTTGGCACACCCAGTTCCGTGCATTCTGCTGTCAGGGCTTTGCTAGACAGAGAAATGATTTATAATGAAGGGGATAATTATCTCGTTTATGATGTTTTCCTGGAAAGATGGCTTGAACAAATATCTTTGTGAATCCTCCCAGACTTTTTGAAGTGATAAGAGAATTTTTGAGTAAGTGAGAGTTAGTGTAGTGTATAAAGATGACATCTTTCAGAAGTAGAGCTGAGGCATAAAAGATGTCCTCTTTTTTACAAATGACTCCTTTGAAGAAATTAGGAAACATAACAAACAGATTATAGAAAATTTCACCGGATTAAATTTAGTTCAGAAGATTATTTATATAAATATGAAACATCTCCTTCTGCTACGTCTTTAACAATTTCTTATAGTTACTGCACTTTTACACGCATTAACGAATATTTTCAGCGATATTATGTTTCTTCGCAGGCATTGGAATTATTTGTGAAACTTCTCTTTGATATCTTCTGTAAGCTTCTCCATGGAAACTAACCAAATCACGCTCTTCTAATTGAATTGCAATCAGGATATAGCCGGTAGTCGCTATTGAAAATAGAAGATGACCGACAGTCATTACAGGTGTTGCCCAGAAAGCAATAATAAATCCGAGCATTAATGGATGTCTTACAAATTTATAGTAGAACGGTGTTACAAATTTGGGATATGTAAACTCACGGTTCTTTAAACTTAGATAAACCTGCTGTAAGCCGAACAACTCAAAATGATTAATAAGATATGTTCCCGTCAGAACAATAAACCATCCGAGAAAAAATAGCACAGTTAATATTGATGATAATGCGGTTTTTTGCACATTCCAGATAACATCTGGCATCGGTCGCCAGAAGTAAAATAATACAATTAAAGCGATACTTGAAAACAAAACATAAGTACTTCTTTCAATCTCCCTGGGAACTATTTTTGTCCACCATTTTTTAAACCATTGTCTTGCCATTATACTATGCTGAATTGCAAATAGTGAAAGCAGCAATAAATTAATAATTAAAATTGCATTACTCCCACCCTGAAAACCTGAATCAATAGTCTTTGGCTCAATATAATTACCAACAAATCCTATCGCATAAAGAAAAGTAGCAAAAAATATCAAGTAACTAATTATTCCATAAAGGAAAAAAATTGACCTTTTCATAAGGCCTCCTTGTTTATTTGAAATAGTTATTTAGGGGAAATGGGAATTGTTAGTTTACAACCGATCACAACTTCGGTAATATTTTTCTCAATTACAATAGTTAAAGAATAACAAATAAAAGAAATGTGAAAAGTGTATTTCTGTTAATCAAAAAACACTTACAATTTTTGAAGTGATAAGCGAGTTTTTGAGTAAGTGAAATAAAGGATGTCATTGCGAGCGGAGCGAAGCAATCTTAAAATTATTTAAACTCTCTTTTCATTGACCAGACAATCCGTGAAAGGTTTTTTCTTATTACAATACAAATGATTATAACAATTGGTCATTGTTCAGATTATTTACAGATGTTGATAAAAATTTCATCTTCATTTTTGATTTATCAAAACTAACTGATCTGATAATTGGTACTGACAGTTTATATGGGTTCTCCAGTTCAGGATAGTAAATCACGATGCAGGAAGGAAGGGGTGCCGAGTTTTTTGAATCACCGAAACGAATACAAATCGAATCTCAGAAGATTTCATAACCCAATCATGTCACCATTTTGTATCAGTCCTGCTTGGAATTAAACAAACAACCAAAGCTACTCGTTGGCTTTCATCGGCAGCTTTTTTCATCCATCTTGAAATTTCTCTGCCATATAGAGGATTCATCCAACATTTAAACGGGCTCCATTCTCTTTTTAATCCATCAACAGATTTATCAAAATAAATTTTACATTTTGCGTTTTCAGATGTGGCACAAACATCAACTTGAAAATCAAATTCCTTTTTCAAAGCGAGGAAAACATAATTGGGTGTTTTCCATTCTTCTGTTCTGCTAATGAAAAGTCCACTAATTAATCTCGGTTTTTTACTTTCTGTTTCGGTTGTAACTTGAAGTAAAGTATTTCTGTCTCTGTTATCGCAAGCATGCCTTTAGTTGGGAGAAGCACACCCAAATTTAAACTTCAGATTGCTTCGTCATCCGGCAAATGCCGGATTCTCCGCAATGACATACTCGAATCAGTGATGGTGATGACCACCGGGACCGTGAACGTGTCCATGTGAAATTTCTTCGGGGGTTGCGTCTCTCACATCAAGAAGTTCTACATCAAATTCTAAATTTTTTCCTGCAAGAGGATGATTAAAGTTTACTGTGATGTCATCATTTTCAATTTTTGTAATTACAAACTGAATATGCTGACCTTCGGGTGAGTGAGCAAAGTAAGTCATCCCTGTTTCAAGTTCGGCTTCTTCAGGAAACAAGCTGCGGTTCACTTTCTGAATTGCATTTTCATCATACTCGCCGTAGGCATCTGCCGCGGCAAGCTTAATATTTTTTTTGCTTCCGATTATCATACTGACAAGTGCTTCTTCAAGTCCGGGAAGAACCTGCATATTTCCGGTGATAAAAGAAAACGGACCACCATTATCAGTTGAATCAAGCAGGTTTCCTTCTTTGTCTTTTAATGTATAGTTAATCGTTATGACTTTGTTTGTCATTAATGCCATTTTCACTCCATTTATTTTTAAAAGTGGGTGGCATTATAACATTTATACGAGGGAAAACCAATCGTAAACAACTTTCAAATCAGCCCACAGATCGTCGCGGCCGTGAAAGCCTTGAAATTATAACTATGGAAATTGTGTGTTGAGAATTGTTTATAAAACTGGCGAAATCTTTTCATTATTTTATTATATCTCGATTGGATAGGGTAAGGTTCTGTCTAACTTACCTGAGATAAAAATAAAAAATCAATATGGATAAGTTACAAAAATCCAAGGCTTATTAAAATCTAAAGTTCACGCAATTGATTTTCAAAAAATCATTATCTATGTTTTAACCAAAACTAATTCAGAGTAGCTATCTGATGAACAATTCATTGGTACATAATTTACTCTATCTCTGCCCGAGAGATTCCGGAATTTGGGAGGATGAAAAAAAAATAATTTCTTCCTATACAATTCTTTTATGTCATTGTGATTATCATTCCATACGGCTTAGCTTATCTTTAACATTTTATCCAACCGGTTTCACATAGTGTTAAAATCTTCCTTAAAATTTATTTTAATAAATAATTAAAACGAGGGATAAAATGAAAAAGTTATTAATAACAGCATTAATTTTTGTATTGGCAAGCTTAACAATAATTGCCCAAGATAAAGCTGCAGGTGAACTAATTATTTGGATAAATAATAATCCCGGAGCAGAGATAAAAATTGAGGTTCAATTAGTAAGCACTTTATGCTGGGATGCAATAGATGAATTAGGATATTATGATGTTCACGATTTAACCACTGAATACCCAGGCTCTTATCAAATAACATTTACTGATGCTCATTTAGATTGGGAGGCTTGTTGGGCACAAAGTACAACCTATATGTTTGGACTTGGAAATTATAAGGTAACGGCATACCAAAAAATAAGTGGTGAGTTTGAAGAAAGAGATTATTTTTATATTGATTACCGGACATCTGACTTACCAGAGAATTTTGGTTCAGGAGATGTTACGGTTGATTTCAATGTTTCAAATGGGAATTTTTACTATCGTTCTACACAAAATCTCTTTCCAACAACCACATCAATTTGGGCACAAAAGCCTTGGATTGATTCCGTTACGACCGAGTTAGAACCATTACCACCAGATAATTTTAATTTAACTTCTTCAGGAGCTCATCCTTATATTAGCTGGAACCATTCTTCAAATACAGGTGATTATTGGACAGGGTATGCTGTTTATAGAAGTGTAGTTAGTGGTTGTGGTTCAACAGCCGGAACCTTTGGTAAGATTGCCACAGTTTCTAAACAAATAACAAATTACACTGATTTTACATTGGCTGTTAGCGGACCGATGACAGCATACTACAAAATTGCAGCACTTAATGGTAACAGGGGATCAGAATACACCGAATCGTTAAATATCTGTGTGGGTTTGAATAAGGGATCAACAAATGAAACAATCTATGATTACATTCTTAGGCAGAATTACCCAAATCCTTTTAATCCTACAACACAGATCTCATTTTCTCTTAAAGAAAATTCTTTTGTTAGTCTGAAAGTATATGATATACTTGGAAGAGAAGTTGCAGTTTTAGTAAACGAAGTATTAACCGCAGGAAATCATCAGGTACAGTTTAATGGAAGCAGTCTCAAAAGTGGAATATATTTTTATGAAATAAGAACAGACAAATTTAGAGATATGAGGAAGCTTGTTTTGCTTAAATAATAATTTAAAAATATTGAATAAATGCGGTGGGAAGTAACCGCCGCATAAATAAAGGTAAATTATGAAAAAAATTAAATCGTTAAAGAAAGTGATATTGTTAACATTAGTATATATTGCTTTCTGTAATGCACAGCAGCAGCAGCATATTCCCTGGCCATCGTTAGCAGACTCACCCTGGCCATTTATTCGTGGAGATATGCAAGCAACGGGAAGGAGTAAATATGTTGGGCCAAGTACAAATAATGTTATCTGGAGAAAAGATATGCCTCTGGGAATATTTTACGGGCCTGTGATAGGCTATAATGACATTTTGTACACAGGCACGAGTTCTGTTTACTCAGGAGGAATCAATTTCTTTTATGCAATAGACAAAGAAGGACAGAACCTCTGGACATTTGAAACTGAATCATACTTTGCAAATAATATTGTTCCAATAATTGCAAGTGATTCTACTATATATTTTGGATCAAGGAACCGTAGTATCTATGCTCTGAAACCAAATGGTGAATTAAAGTGGCAGATTAAAAATATTGTATGGGGTTGGGTGCACGGCTATATGACAATTGCTAAAAATGGTGATCTGTATGTTCCATCAGGAGATACTCTTGTTATAATTGACCCAGGTGGTATAGTTAAAGAAAAGAGAACTATAGAAGGATTGAAAGGGAGATCATTTATTTTTTCAACAGGTGGTGATACAATATTCTATTTTACAGGTGGAGCGGATATCACAGAACCAGGGTCACTTAATGCAGAAAAGCTTGATGGTGAATTGATTTGGTCTTATAATTTTGCGACTCATAATTTAGGTGCCCCAATGGTTGATAATTTAAATAAAATCTATGTTTTCGGAACAGATAGCACGGCTGCTAATAATTTTTTTTTGTATAGCATCAATCCGGATGGTACTATGAATTGGAGATACAAGATTAATTATTATGAATATTACTCTGCTCCAACAATGGATAAAGATGGTAATGTAATATTCTCGACACGCACTAATTCCAATATGAAGAATATTATAGTATCGTTAGATTATTATGGAAACGAAAATTGGATCTCTCAACTACCAGGTAATTTCGAGGAGAGTTTAATTGACCACGGATTAGTTTGTGATGCTGAAGGTAAAATTTATTGTGGTTCAACTTTTGCCGGATATTTTTATTGTCTGAACAGTGACGGTGAAATTCTATGGACACTTGATCTGGAAGATTATGATTATGATACATCACCAGCGATTGGTTCAGACGGGACACTATATATAGGAACGCATCAAAGTTCAACATTTCAACACCACGTAAGAAACTTAATTGCAGTAAGAGATACAGTAACTTCAGTAGAGGGTGAAAACCCAGGATTTCTATCTTACAAACTAGAACAAAACTATCCCAACCCTTTCAACTCAATCACAAATATAAGATATACTATTCCACAATCAGGAAGAGTTACATTAAAGGTTTATAATTTAATGGGAAGCGAAGTAGCAACACTTCTTGACAGGTACCAAAATACAGGAAGCTATGATGTAATTTTTCAGGCAGATGGCCTGTCAAGCGGAATTTACTTCTACACTCTTGCATCGGGTAACTATATAGCTACTAAGAAATTAATTTTGCTGAAGTAGTTTTCTCTTACATTAAAGCCCTGAAATCCGGCAATTGCCGAACGGGGCTTTTGTTTTTGTGCTAATGACCTCGGCTCTGTGTACTAACAACTATCACCTGAATTATATATTTTTACAATCAACACCAACAGGATTTATTAAATAATGAAACACATAATTGTTTCTCTAATAATACTCATCTGTTCAACTTCGCTTTTTCCTCAATTCGGTTCTCAGGATTCAGGCGGTCCGCTCACTCCCGAATGGGCTGCGTACGATGTTAAGTTCTATAACATTAATCTGAACATCAATCCTGACAAGCAAACAATTAACGGCTGGGTTGGTGTAACTGTTGAAGCTGTTTCAAATATGAAAGAGTTTGTTCTTGATCTCGATGACAAATACAGAATCACAAAAATTATTTGGGATTCACCGACAGAATCCAAAGAGATTTCTTTTAAACACGAAAACGGAAAAATAAAGATTCAATTACCGGAGGAAGTAGCAATAGGGCAATCGTTCACAGTAAAGATTTACTACAACGGAAAACCGGGAATTGCAAAAAATCCCCCATGGGATGATGGATTCACGTGGGGTAAAACAAAAAATGGTGATCACTGGGTTGGAGTTACTTGTCAAGGTGGTGGCGCTGATACGTGGTGGCCCTGCAAAGATCATCCTTCTGACGAACCAGATTCTGTTTTGCTCAACTGGTCTGTTCCGCTAAATTTAATTTGTGTATCAAATGGAAAGTTGAGATACGTTCTTGACAACAAAGAAGGAACAAAAACTTTTTGCTGGTTTGTTTCAACTCCAATTAATAATTATGGAGTTTCTATCAACATTGCACCGTACGATACTCTTCAATACAAATACACCAGCATAACAGGAGAAGAAATTCCCGTAACAATCTGGGTTCTTCCAGAAAATATTGAAAAAGCAAGAGAACATTGTTCTGAGTTTTTAGATCATTTAAAATGGTATGAGGAGTTGCTTGGTCCGTATCCATTCCGGTTAGATAAATATGGAGTTGCTGAATCTCCTTATCTTGGAATGGAACATCAGACAATAATTGCAAACGGATATGGTTACAGAGATGATCAGTTTGGATTTGACTGGCTTCATCATCACGAGCTTGGTCATGAATGGTGGGGAAATATGGTAACTGCAAAAGACTGGAGCGATTTCTGGATTCACGAAGCAATTTGCGGTTATATGCAGACACTTTATATCGAAGAAAAATTATCTGACAGAAGTCCTTTTGCATTTATGATGAACTGGAAACTCTGGAAGAACGAACAGCCAGTTGCGCCACGGAAAGAGATGACGAGCAGTGATGCATATACAAACGATATGTATTCAAAAGGTTCTTATGTTTTACATACGCTGCGGTACTATGTTGGTGATGACACTTTTAAAATGATTTTAAGAAGATGGGCATATCCTGATTCTGAAATGGAAAAAGTAACAGATGGAAGTCAATGCAGGTTTGCAACAACAGATGAATTCCTGGAAATTGCGGAGAAGGTTTCCGATCGTGAGCTCGATTGGTTCTGGGAAGTTTATTTCAGACAGGCAAAACTTCCGGTTCTTCAAGCAATAATAGAAAATGGTTTTCTTTATCTTGAATGGAAAATTGAAAACAATCTTCCGTTCTCCGTCCCTGTTGAAGTCAAATTAGAAGGTGAAATCACGAAGGTTGAAATGCGTGAAGGTGCAGGCTCAATAAAAATTCCGGAAGGTGTGGAACCAGTTATTGATCCGGATAAGTGGCTTACGATGAGCGATGTAGAATTTAAGAACCTCAATAAATAATTAATAACAAATAATAGGTGCATATTATGCAAACGAAATTATCTGTCATCGTTTTGATCTTAATATCCCTGAGTGGTTTTTTGCTTGCTCAGGATTCAGATCAGCCCTCTATTCTTATCTCAACTTATTCTGTTACACAGATTCCTGCAGATGCAATTTACTTTTCATTAACGCTAAGTTCAAAAAGCGAAGATCCTAAAAAGGCATTTGATGATCACAAAAAATTAGAACAGAAATTATTAAATCTATTTAACGAATTTGAGATTGCGGATTCGAATGTCGGTTATTCACTTTTATATATTGGAAAAACACCTGCTTTTACAAAAGAAACTCCGGGATATATGACAAGACAGGTCGTAAGTTTACGGCTGGATGATTTCATCAAGTATGAACCCATTCAGCTTGCTCTTTTATCTATTGGTATTTATGAATACAATGCAAAATTTATTGCGGACGAAAGTGATCTCTGGATAGATAAGGGAATAAAGGAAGCGATAGTAAAAGCGAAGTCAGAAGCCGAACTGACCGCAAAGAACTCTGGTAAAAAACTTGGAGAAATAATAAGTATTGAAACTTCGCATCACTATCCGTCAGATGCCGGGAATGCAATGGCAATCTCTGCGCCAAGACCAGGTGAAACTTTGATTGATTTGCCACACTACGTAGAAATGAGTGTATCGCTACGGGTACGGTTTGAATTGCTTGAAGAATAAAATAATTTGCCTTGATGGAAAATCTTCAAATCCATATTGGAGAATTTGATTTTACAATCAGTCCGTTTCAATTCGAAAGAATCTGGAAGCATATTGCATCGGGAAAATGGGAACCAGAGTCCTTTTCCGTCTTCAAAAAATTTATTAAAGAATCTGATGTTGTATTAGATATCGGAAGCTGGGCTGGGCCATTGACAATTTATGCTGCTCATCTCGCTTCATTTGTTCATTCTATCGATCCGGATCCCGTTATCTTTAAACAGCTTGTATATAATGTGAATCTGAATTCGCAGATAAGTGATAAAATTAAATGTCATAATCTCGCTATATGGAACAGCAGCTCAACTCAAACTTTATTTTCACGGAATGTTTTTGGTGATTCCGCTTCAAGCCTAATCCAAAGAGCTCGTGATAGAAATGATAAGGCAACGGTCCAAACAATCACCTTTAAAGAATTTCTTGATAAAGAAAAAATTACCAAAACAGATTTTATAAAGATGGATACCGAGGGTGCCGAACTGTTTTTTCTTCCCTCAATTAAAAATGAGCTGATGAAATTAAATTATCCAACGCTTCTTATTTCGTTTCATACAGAATATCTTGCGGAATATTTTTTTCATCAGGCTTTTATGAATAAGCTTCTGTCCAAAATCATTTTTAAGATTTGCAGAGAGTTGGGCATAAATCTCTTTTCGAAAAAGATTGAGAAAGCAATCTCTGAATCTGTTGAATCTCTGAATAATTACCTTTTCGTTCATGTCTCCGACGGAAGACAGATAAATAAAAATGAATTGTTAAATCATATTATTAGAAACAAAACAGCTAATGTCGTTTTCACAAATCAGAGATGGTAAAAATATATGTACTTTTGATAATTATTTATCATCCTCAAAAAAGGAAACAAAATGAAAAAATTGATTCTGCTTTTAACTTTTATAACTTCTGCTACAATTCTCCCGCAAACGGATACAATCCTTGTTCATAAATTAGATTCACTTCTTAACTACAATGCGAGTCTAGAACACAGATTAGATGTTCTCGAAAAAAATATTGATGATATTGTGTGGTTTCAAAAACTTGGTGATGTTGCTTACGTTGACAAAATTTTTATAACGGGCCCACCGAAATGGAAAGAAACTGATACGACCGATCCTGCGTTCGGCAATCCTGTTAAATTCTGGTCGTACGTTTTCATCCCGAAGGATATTGACTTCAGCAAAAAATATCCGTTGATAGTATTTCCGCACAGCGGAGTGCACGCAAACTTTTCGACTTATTATTTACACATAGTGAAAGAATTAATTGCTCAACAATATGTCGTTGTTTCTGCTGAATACAGGGGAAGCACTGGCTATGGTAAATCACATTATGAAAAAATTGATTACGGTGGTAGAGAAATTGATGATGTTGATTCTAGCAGAAAGTATATGCTGGACAATTATGAATTTGTAGATCCGAAAAGAGTTGGAATTGTTGGGTGGAGCCACGGAGGCTTGATCAGCTTGATGAGTATTTTTAATTATCCTGAAAATTATAATGTGGCTTTCGCTGGCGTTCCGGTTAGTGATTTGATTACAAGATTGAGCTATATGGAAAAAGATTACATTGATCTCTATTCTGCAAAATATCATATCGAGGAAACAGTTGAACAAAATCCTGAGGAATATCGAAGAAGATCTCCTCTCCATAATGCATACAAACTAGAAACACCACTTCTTATTCATACAAATACAAATGATGAAGACGTAAACGTAGTTGAGGTGAAAATGCTGATTGATACATTAAAAACTTTAAACAAAGATTTTGAGTACGAAATATTTCAGGATTTACCTGGTGGTCACTCATTCGACAGGCAGGATACTAAACTCGCTCTTTCAATACGGTTGAAGATTTATAAATTCCTCGAAAATTATTTGGCTCCACCTCGACCATTTAACAACATCGAAGATATACGAAAAGTGTTTTTCAGATGAACACAATTTGTCGTGGTTGCTTGTCAATAGTGAAATAACTTCTTAATTGTGGATAATTTGGTGACAGATTTGTCATCTCATTGAACTGTCTATAAAATTAATCCCGTCATGGTCTTTCAATTTTACCTGTATTTTATAATTATTTCCTCTAAAAAGCTGCCATATCGACTTTTGACCTTAAAATTAAGGGAATAGTATTTGTAAAAACAACAACTAAAGAGAATTGAAAAAATTGGACTAAAATGGTAAGATTTCTTTCAATAATAATTATAATTGCCGGCATTGGTGGTGGCATTTATTATCTTCTTTCGATGGAGAGAACAGAAGATATAAAGGTAACAGGAAAGCTTCAAATTTCCCAGCAGCCGGGTAAGTATGTTCAGACTTCTGAAGGCTCCGGCGGATCCTATTTTGCTGTTGTTGAAGGAAAGATACGCAACAATCTTGGTAAGCCGATAAAAAATGTTTTTATTAAATATGTCATTGCGGGCGAAGAAACGAGTGCAACAGTTTTTGATTTAGCTCCCGGTCAGGAAATGAAGTTTAACACGCGTGGTGTAAATACTTCTGAAACTCATCCGGAATATAACTTCGTTGGAATTTACTACGATTAACTAATCCTCTCATTAAATTTTTATTCCGAAGCTTCTTCTTTTATAAACATCAAGCACATTTATTAACCTTTCCGGTCTTTCCTTTTAACTTAATTAATTACATTCGCGTTAAAGAAAATTTTTCATTAAAATTATAGATGACGTTGCTCTTAAAGGGTATATTTAAAGTGTGAATAGTTCTATTTTTCAAAAAGCACGCATATTTCTTCTCTCATCAATCTCAATTGTGGTGTTTGCTTCTTCCATATTTGCACAATACACACTCCAGCAATTTGAAATTACCCCTTTTGCCGGATACTTTCTATCGAGTAACTTAAATACACTTGATGGTGAACTGGTCATAGATCATAATTTTAATTATGGTGCAGCTGTTGATATCAGAATAAGTGATGATTTGCTTATTGAGTTTTTGTATGACAGATTAAATACAGAGGTACGTTTCAGGCAGGAATATTTTGACACCGTAAAATATCTGTTTGATATGAGTGTGGAATATTTTCAGGCAGGTGCTCATGTAGAAACAGAAACGGGGAGCTTCCGACCATTTGCTGTATTTACGCTTGGTGCAACTTACTTCAAGCCAACAGACGAAAAAATAAATAGTGAGTTGGAATTTTCTTTTACTGCTGGCGGAGGAATTAAATATTATTTCACTGAAAATCTTGCTGCAAGGTTGCAGTGGAGGTTTCTGGTTCCGGTTTACTTTTCCAGTGCATCAATCTTTTGCAGTGATGGATATTGTGGCATTTTCATTAGTGGAGGGACATATATACTTCAATACGATTTAACCGCCGGGCTTGCTTTTAGCTTTTAGATCACCTTTGTAAATAGCCCGCCATTCAATATTTTAGTCCACACAAATTTCAACTGTAATAAACCAATAATAAAATTTATTAAGGAAAGGGCATAATGAAAACATTAATAATACTTTTTACTCTTTTAATCTCATCTTTAAGCTTCGCGCAGATAGAGAGTTTTGATTCAACTTACATCGATGGATTAAAGAAAGATGTTGGTGGTACATTTAAAGAAATTGTTAAATCGAACTTAATATTAACTGAGGACGAAGCAAAAGTTTTCTGGCCGGTGTTTGATGAGTATATGGCTGCCCGAAGCCCGATATTCGATCAAAGGGCAAACCTTACTGAGGAATATATGATGAATTATTATGGAATGGATGATGTAACAGCAAAAGATTTGATAAACAAGACAATGATGTCATATCAGGAGTTGCTGGATTTGAGACAAGAATTTATAAATAAAATGTTTGAAAAATTACCCGCACAGCTTGTTGGAAAATTTTTCCAGCTTGATAACCGGGTAACTACAGTAGCAGACTTGGTTAGAATGTCTTCAACTCCATTAGTACGGGACAAAGAGTAAAACAAAAACTAAATTTAAATATCCCTTGCGGAAAGAAAGGGTTTTTAAGTTATGATATTATTTTTTCTTTAGCTTGGACTTAAAGACCTTCTCAAACTTCTCAAGCTTTGGAGCAATTACAAAAGTGCAATAGCCCTGGTTTGGATTGTTGTTGTAGTAATCCTGATGATAATTCTCTGCAGAATAGAAATTTTCAAAGGGAGAAATTTCAGTTACTATCGGATTTTCCCATGCGCCGGACTTATCAAGTTCTGTTTTGTATTTTTCCGCAAGATTTTTCTGTTTTTCATTGTGATAGAATATTACTGAACGATATTGTGTGCCAATATCATTACCCTGTTTGTTTAAAGTTGTCGGGTCGTGTGTCTTCCAAAAGACTTCCAGCAATTCGTCAAAACTTATCACAGATGAATCATAGGTTATCTGGGTTACTTCGGCGTGACCTGTAGTTCCGGTACAAACTTCTTCATAGGTTGGATTTTCAACTTTCCCTCCGGAATACCCTGATTCAACATCTACAACGCCATTTAATCTTTCAAATATTGCCTCGGTACACCAGAAACATCCGGAACCGAAAGTTGCCTTATCCAAATTTGCCATATTAACAACTGCTCCTTTGTCTATTTTGTTTTCTACTTTATTGCTGTTGGATTCATTTTCGCATCCACCAAAACCTATCATTGACATCGATATTAATAAAATTATAATTCTCACGAATCTTATCCTAAATTATTATAATTAATAAAAGAAAGATTGAAGATTATTTCATATATATCAAGATAAAAGAATGGGCATAAAAAGCCCCGCATAAGCGGGGAAGAAAAATAATTATCTTTCGTGCATCCTGCGGGATTCGAACCCGCGACCTGCTGATTAAGAGTCAGATGCTCTACCAACTGAGCTAAGGATGCGTGGTAAAATTACTGAATTTTTATGCGGTGTGAAAGTTGGTTCTTCGGGGACGGAATCATTCCCTGTCGAATTTTTCAGGAGAGCCGGTGGCTGATTTTCCTGCTATTTCTTTTTTGTCTCCGGTAAATTATTTAGCTCCGACAGAAAGTTATGATATACCTTCATTATTTCTGTTTTCAAAAATCCTGATTGCATTTCATAATCGGTGTATTTGTCAAAAAATCTGTGCGCAAGTTTTGAAAACAGAATTTGTGTAAGTATTGCTGCTGTTTGTTCTTTTGATTGATCCATTTTTTACCTCTGTTATATTTTAATTTATAAAAATATTAAAGAAATGTTTTTACCGCACTTCCTACCATCACATCAATTATTCCGTTTGTAATTTTACTGATTCTTATCTTTGACAAACCGATTTGTTTCAGCGCTTCCATTTGAGCAATGTCTTTTTTCCCCTTTAAAAGAAATTCGAAATCTGCTGGACTTAAGGCGCCTGATGCAAGTCCTTCTGTCCATCGTTCAATGTCTGATCTTGTTTTTTCAAGGAAAGTGCTGCCGTCTTTAAGCAGCTCATCCTTATACTCTTCAAAATTTTCTTTGGCAAAATCAAGCAGATCATTTTTCACTGTTGATATAAAATCGTTAAATGTTGGCATAAGGCTCTCCTCTATTTAGATTCTGATGGATCTATTTTTCCGCTTTCAAGACCAATGATTGTATCAAATGCATCACCGACCAATGATTGCATTTCTGTAACGAACATTTCGCCAAGCATCCCTTCGGTTTCCCAACGATTTAAAAAACCGCCGAGAAGGTTTCCGTCTTTGTCGATTAATATTTTCCATTGTTCGGTGGATATTTCATTACTCGGTCTTCCGAGTGCAAACTCGTAAGCTTTGTCAAGTTCGGTCTTCAAAAAACTTACCTCGTCTTCATGTTCAACAAATGGTTCGGTAGCAAACGACATTAGATTCAAAGATTCTACTTTTAAATCAACTGCTTGTTTATAGGCTTCCGGGCTGAAAACTGAAATGGAGGAACATGACCAAAGTATCAACAGGAGAGCAAAAAAGAAAAGCGATGCCGGGAGTTTTAACTTGGTTATCATATCAGGATCTCTAATCTCGATTAGTAATTATTATTAATAGAATTATTAAATAAATTTATACCCAAACATAAATTAAATAAATTAATTTTAAATGAACTCCGACAAGAATCAGCTATCTATAAAAAATAATCTGTCACCTTTGTTTGTAATTATCGCAGCAAGTTTGTGGGGTGTGGATGGAATCGTTCTCCGCCCCGCACTGTTTAGCCTTCCGGTTCCTTTGGTTGTTTTCGTTGAAAGCACGATTGTAGCAATACTGCTTTCACCTTACTTCATCAGACATCTTCCATCGTTAAAGTTTTTAAAGACAAAAGACTGGCTGGCTTTCTTCTTGTTGGCGCTGTTTGGTGGAGCTATTGGTACAATGGCAATAACCAAAGCATTGTTTTACGTTAATTTTGTTAATCTCTCTGTTGTAATCCTGCTTCAAAAATTACAGCCTGTGTTTGCGATTGCTCTGGCATCTGTTTTTCTAAAAGAAAAACTTAGTTTCCGATTCATATTTTGGGCTGGAATTGCTATTGTTGGTGCATACTTTATGACATTCGGGACAAATCTTCCTGACTTTTCAACAGGCGACAAAACTACTGTTGCTGCTATTTTTTCCCTATTGGCAGCGTTGTCTTTCAGTGCATCGACTGTATTAAGTAAACGTGCGCTTAGAAATGTTTCTTTCGGTATGGGAACATATCTACGATTCCTGTTTTCCGCCGTAATAATGTTAGTGATTGTTGTTTTTATAGGAGATACTAAAAACATTCCCGATATAACAGCAACTCAAATTATTGTTTTTTTAATAATTGCTTTAACCACTGGCGGAACAGCAATCTTTCTTTATTATTATGGTTTGAAAAGAATCAGCGCTTCGGTTGCAACTATCTGCGAGCTTGCTTTTCCGTTTACTGCTATTATTCTGGAATATTTTCTCCGCGGTAATATTTTAGATATTGTTCAATGGATTGGTGCTGTTATTTTGCTGATAAGCATTTTAAAAGTTAGCGGAATAAACTTTTCTGGAAATTAAAACTTAAAATAAAAGAGCACTCAAAAGAGTGCCCTTCCAAAAAATACTATTCGCCTTTCTTACTCCAGGGTGGTGTTACACCGTTCATTCTTGCATAAGCAATTGACTGACCAAGATGCTCGTGAAGATGATTCAGTATCGTAACCATAAAATTCCTTACCGTGAATTTCATCCCGAAAGCATCAATTTCCCGATTAAGATCTTCGTCTGTAAATTTCGCAGCGGTTTCTTTCAGATTGTCGAAAGATTTTTCCAGCGATTCCAGCGCCGTTTTTTTATCTGATTTGCTCACAGGAGGTTCTGTATAATCTTTTTCCCCTTTAATAAGGCTTAGCATATAATAATTAGATTCTGCAGCATGCATGTAAACCTCACCAACAGTTCTGACTCCTTCGCCCGGAGTCCAATTGTATTTGTCTTCAGGCATCGCTTCTGCAAGCTGTAAAAGTCTGCTTTTTACAAAATCTGCCTGCCCCAAAAATTCCTTCACAAAAATGGGCTGCTCTGCCAGACCTGCCGAAGTAACAAATAGTACCGCCGATAATAAGAACCAACTATTTATTTTAAACATAATTCCTCCTTAATGATTTGTAATATTTTTTAAGTGATGGAGCGAATATATTTAATTCGTTAGTTAAATAACACATGAATTTTATGATAGAAACTTCATAAATTGCACACAAAAATTTTCGAAAGGATTCTCTGTGGAAAAAAGAAGTTTGTTTGCCCAACTTAAAGCTGGCTTTCAACCATCCTTCTGGGTTGCAAACGGCATGGAACTTTTTGAGAGACTTGCTTACTATGGTCAGGCAACTATTCTCAGTGTTTTCCTCAGAGATCATCTCCGGTTTGATGAAGTTGAAGCCGGACAACTTTCCTCTATCTTTGGCGGATTGATTTACTTCCTCCCCATATTTGCGGGCGCACTTGCGGACAAATTTGGTTTTAAAAAAGCTTTCTCTTTTGCTTTCTTTGTTCTGGCTATCGGATATTTTCTGATCGGATCAACCGGTATGTCAGGATTTGAAAGTTACTATTCTGACACTAATCTTTTTATTGTTTTAAGTTTCATTTTAATCTTCACTGCAATCGGCGGTTCATTCATCAAGCCGAGCGTACTTGGAACTGTTGCTCTTACAACAACCAAAGAAACAAAATCATTCGGCTACGCAATTTATTACTGGCTTGTTAATATGGGTGCAGCTATCGGTCCATTCCTTGCATATCTGGTAAGAGATTCTTTCGGAATTCAGTTTGTATATCTTGTTTCTGCAATAAGTTGTGCGCTTATGTTTCTGGTTACGCTCTTTTTCTTTAAAGAACCACAGGCTAAACTTGATGAACAGCGCGATAGTCTCGTTCAAGTAATAAAAAATCTTTTCACTGTGATAAAAAATATTAAGTTCATGATTTTTCTTATGATATTTGCTTTATACTGGATAGTGTTCTGGGAATTTTTTATCGTGATTCCGTTTTACATTTCTGATTACATTAGTCCCGATGCCCCGATCGAATTAATTCTTTCGGTTGGCGCATGGACAATTATTCTGCTGCAAATACCAATCAACAGACTGACTAAAAATATTCCTACACCCACAGCAATTATGATCGGGTTTGTATTTGCAGCTTTAAGCTGGTTCCTGCTTTACTTCTCGGCTGCCGCAGGAATTACTGTTGGTCTTGGATTAATCATTGCAACTATCTTCATCTTCTCAGTTGGCGAACAAACACAGGCTCCCCGTTTCTATGAATACCTTGCTGACCTCGCGCCGAAGGGGCAAGCCGCTCTTTTTCAGGGATTTGCTTTCCTGCCGATTGCAATTGCCTGGACGCTCGGCGGAACTTTTGGCGGATGGATTTATCACAACTTCGGAAGAAGGGAAGTTGGAAAACCCGAAATGGTTTTTTTGATTATCGGATTAGTTGGTGTGGCAGCAGCAATAATGATGTTCATTTATAATGTTTATATGAAAAGAAGAAAATAATATTTCTTCTTCTCAATTTATTTAACACAATACCGAAAGATCAAACAATTCGATCGGCTTCTGTTTGATTTGAATCCTTTTCTTAATTCAATTATCAAACCTTCAGCAAACAATAAAATTATTCTATGTCAACCGAACAAATATTTCTATACACACTAATTGCGTTAATAGCATTTTACATCATCAGAAAAATTCTTCTGATAAAAACTATAAAACAATATTCTGCACAGGAAGCTTCGCAAAAAGTTAAGAAAGAGCGAAACGTTATTCTTCTTGATGTAAGAACTGAGACAGAAAGAAAGAAAAATTCCATTCGGGGTTCGTATCATATTCCGCTTTCCTCTATTTCAGCTAATGAAGGGGAGCTAAAAAAATTTAAAGCATCAGAAATAATCTGCTACTGCCAAACCGGAAACCGTAGTCTGAATGCGGCATCAAAGCTCAGAAAACTTGGTTTTAATGCTTCAAACCTGAGAGGTGGAATTTTAAGATGGAACGCGGCGGGTTTGAAATGATCTGGAACAAAATAAAATTATTTCTGCCTGTTCTGCTTGGTGCGCTCGGTGGATTTCTTTATTACAATTTTATCGGATGCAATGGAAGCTGCGTTATAACCGGGAGTCCCATTAATAGTACGATGTATGGCACAATGATAGGTTTGATACTGACTGATTGGAAACGAGTTAAATTAATATTTAAAAATACGTCCCGACAAAATCAAGCCGGGACAAACGAAGGAGAATAAAAAATGTTGAACGAAGAGAAATCCCGTTTTGCGGGGAAAAAGAATTTGAGTTCGGTGGATAAAGGTATAAGAATACTTCTGGCAGTAATTATCGCAATTCTTTATTTCACAAATCAGATCACCGGAACTGCGGTTATTGTTTTGGCAATCTTTGCCGTTGCGTTCTTGCTTACAGGCTTAACTGGGTTTTGCCCGATTTATGCGTCATTGAAACTTTCAACATTAAAGAAGTCAGATAAAAAATAATTGATATCGAAAGGATAGAAAAAATGCAATATGGATTTTCAAAAACAATTGGATTGCCTTATGAGCAGGCAATCGAAAAAGTTACAACAGAATTGAAAAAAGAAGGTTTTGGTGTTCTAACTTCAATTGATGTTAAAGAAACACTGAAACAAAAAATCAATGTGGACTTTAAAAAGTATGTAATACTTGGTGCATGCAATCCTCCAATTGCACATAAAGCGTTACAAGCAGAAGAAGAACTTGGTTTGCTTCTGCCTTGCAATGTTATTGTCTATGAAAAACAAGGTAAGACAGTAGTCTCTGTTTTCGATCCGATGGTGATGACCTGGATAATTGAAAACGACGAGATGGAACCAATAGCAACTGAAGTGCAGGAAAAATTGCAAAGAGTGTTGGCGGCTATATAATGCACAACACACAACTTTCTTATAAGAAGAGAGTGAAAAAACATTTTTTGATAATTAAACTAATCGCCGAACAAGAAAGGAAAAAATAAAGTGGCTGAACAATTGACAAAACAAACGTTTTTGGAAAAAGTATTTGATTATGAAAAAAACCAGGACTGGAAATTTGAGGGAGAAATTCCTGCTGTTGTTGATTTCTGGGCACCGTGGTGCGGTCCTTGCAGAATGGTCGCGCCAATAATTGATGAACTTTCCGTTGAGTATAAAGGAAAAGTAAATTTCTATAAAGTTAATACGGATGAAGAGCAGGAACTTGGAGCTGTGTTTGGAATAAAAAGCATTCCTTCGCTTTTATTCATTCCAAAAGCTGGACAACCAAAGTTAGCTGTTGGGGCTCTTCCAAAGGAATCTTTCATCTCTGCGATAGAGAAAGAACTTCTCGCAACAGAACCAAGCCAAAATTAATTTTAATCACAATGTAGAACAGACTAATAATCTGTTCTACTTCATAAACTGAACCTTTTAAAATTAATTCCGCTTTCTAAGCTATACTATTCTCTCAAGTGGAACCTGAAACAGTCTTATTTTGTTGTCATCTCTCTCAATTGATTTATTGAGATCAGTTATTTTTACGATAAGTTGATTTAAAACCGCCTCATCAACAAATGCAATCATTCTTACGTTGTTGTAGCCGGGAAACGGGCGATTTCCAAGATGTGCATCAGTGTCATGACCTTTTCCTTTAACATCTTCCCAGCGAGTGTAGTAATCAATTTTAAGTTCGTCCAGTGCTCCTGATACTCTGTCATCAATAATATCGTGATAAACTAAAAAAGTGAGTTTCATATAATTACCCCCTTTGTACATTTGTCTGATTTGATTTTTTATTTCCCGGAATCAGTTTCCGGATAAACCCGAATAATTTTTTTGATCCGAGATCATCAAGTAGAGAATAAACTACCGGCACAATAAATAAGGTCAGGAGTGTTGAAGTTATCAATCCGCCAATAACAGCCTGACCCATTGGTGCGCGGAACTCTGCACCCTCGCCAAGTGCAATTGCAACGGGCATCATTCCAAAAATCATCGCGAATGTTGTCATCAATATAGGACGTAACCTTGTTGGTCCTGCTTTTATCAGAGCATCAAAGCGCGACATTCCACGCTCACGCAGGACATTTGTATAATCAACAAGTAATATCCCGTTTTTAGTTACTAACCCCATCAACATAATAATACCAATCATAGACATAACCGAAAGAGAACTTCCAAATATTAACAAAGCTATCACCGCGCCAATTATGGATAAGGGCAATGCAAGCATGATAGAGAATGGGTGGACGAAACTATCAAACTGTGCCGCCAAAACAATATACACAAACACAATTGCAAGCAGTAAAGTAATCAACATATTAGTCATTGATTCCTCCTGCATTTCTCCCTGACCAATAACATTTATTGAGTAGCCCGGTTTCAAATTTAGCTTTGAGGTTTCCGCTAATATATCATTAAGGACAACGCCCAAAAATCTGCCATCAAGATTTGCATCTACCCGAATTTCTTTTTGTCTTGCGTATCTGTTTATCTTCAAGGGTCCTACATCTTGCGTAACAGCAGCAATGTCGGTAATCGGTACAAGAAAATCCTTGTTGCCAATTTTTTTATTACTTTTAACCGTGAGAGGTAAAATGTCATTAAGGTTTTGTCTGTCCAATTTCTTTAATCTGACTCTAACATCAATCTGATCATCGCCTTCTTTATATTGAGTCGCTACTGCGCCATCAACCATTGCGCGAATTGTTGAAGCAATTAAGTAAGGGTTAACAGCAAGGTCAGAAGCCTTTTCTCTATCAATATTAATTCTGATTTCGGGTTTTGAAAGTTCAAGACTGTTTTGAACATCAACAGCGCCCGGCGTTAACTTAACGATTGCTTCAACCTTATCAGCAATTTTTTCAAGCTGATTTAAGTCTTCTCCCCGAATACTAAGAGTAACCGGTTTTTCATTGCCGCCAGGTCCTCCAATAGGACTAACACTAAAGTTTGCCCCCGGAATTGATTTTATTTTATTTCTTATCTCGGACATTATTTTTCTGTCCGATTTTTTTCTTTCGTGTGTTGGAACCAGCTTCACAAGAATGTTAGCATTTGTAACAGGATTATTTCCCGAACCAATCGTTGTGAACAGGAGCTTTACTTCGGGAATGGCTTTGACCAACGTTTCGACTTTTTCGCAGATCAAACTTGTTTGCTCAAGTGAACTGCCTGGTGAAGCATTGACAACAATATTAAACTCGCTTCGATCTGTATCAGGAAAGAACTGCGAACCGAGCATTCCCATCAAAAAAAAGCTGACAATAAAAATTGCTATTGAGCCAAATACTGTTGTTTTTCTGTGAGACAGCGACCATCGTAAAGCTTTTTCATATTTTCCATTCAGCTTATCAAAATTGTGATTGAAAAAATATAAAAGCCGGTTTAAAATATTTCCTTTGGGAGAAAGTTCTTCATCCTCTCTGTGAAGCCATTTTGAAGACAGCATTGGGGTGAGTGTAAAGGCAACAAATAAAGAAACAAGAACTGCGACGGATATTGTTATGCCAAATTCATAAAAGAATCTTCCAACGATTCCAGGCATAAATGCTACCGGCACAAAGACAGCGACTATTGTAAACGTTGTTGCCATTACTGCAAGTCCAATTTCCTCCGAAGCAGATTTTGCAGCCTCCAATGGTGTTTCGCCTTGCTGCATATGTCGATAAATATTTTCAATTACCACTATTGCATCATCAATTAACAATCCGACTGCAAGTGATAGTGCCAGTAAAGACATCATATTTAGTGTAAAACCCAAAGCGTACATAATTATAAAACTTGCAATTATAGATGAAGGCAATGCCAACCCGCTGATTACTGTTGCTCTGAAGTTTGCGAGGAACAGATAGATAACAAGAACCGCTAACAATCCTCCATATATAATATCAAACAAAACATCATTTATGGAATGTTCAATAAAAATAGAATTATCCTGTGCTACGTTTATAGAAACGCCTTCCGGAGTTTCTGTCAGCATTTTCTCAATTTGTTTGTTCACAGATTGTGCAACCTGAACTGTATTGCTGCCTGATTGTTTTATAATGTTTAGTCCGACAGCAATTTTACCATTAACTCTGGTTAAGCTGGTTTGTTCTTCAATTCCATCAATGACCGTTGCAACATCGGATAAATAGATTGGTTTGCCTTGTGGCGTGGCAACAATTACTTTATTAAAATCCTGAACGCTGTTGTATTTACCCATAGTTCTTACAAGCAATTGGCGGGATCCTTCTGTTACATTGCCTCCGGGGATCTCTACGTTCTGGTTTCCGATGCTCATAATTACATCCTGAATAGAAATGTCGTATGCTCGTAATCTCGCAGCATCAACTTCTATCTCAATTTCTCTTTCCGATCCGCCAACTAACTGAACAGCACCAACGCCGGGAATATTTTCTAATCTTTTCTTCACAACATCTTTAGTAAATGTTGTTATATCTTTGTCGGACATATTGCCGGAAACCGACAAGTTCATTATTGGAAAACTTGCCGGGTCATATCTTTGTATTATTGGATCTTCAATTTCTAAAGGCAATTCAGCACGAACGGCTGCAATTTTTTCACGCACATCCTGAGCTGCATCTTTCCCGTCTATTTCAAGCTTAAAAGCTATTATTACAATAGAAACATTTTCCTGTGAAGTTGATTGGATATAATCAACACCTTCCACGGGATTGACAGCCTCTTCGATAATTTGTGTTACATCCGTTTCTATTTGTTCGGGACCGGCACCCGGCAAAACTGTTGTAATGACAACGAAAGGAATATCAACATCAGGATAAAGGTCAACATTAAGCATTAAATAAGAGAAAAGTCCAAGTACAATCAAAGACATAATCATCATTGTTGCAAATACAGGTCGTCTTATTGATACATCCGCTAATTTCATCTTCTATTCCAAAATTTCTTTTTGATGTGTTTTAATAATTTAATTATTTGAAATAACCACAACGGTCCCGTCTTTAAGATTATTCATCCCGAGAGTTACAATTTTATCTCCGACGTTTAATCCGGACACAACTTCAATAAGTTTTCCGTCTGTGATGCCGGTTGTTATTGTTTTATAGTATGACTTGTTATCGTTTATCAGATAAACTCCGTTTGTGTTATTTGATTTCACGACTGCAGCGAGGGGAATGACACGTGCGTCTTTCTTAGTTTTAAGATTAACATTTACCCTGCAAAACATTCCGGGCTTAAACCATCTGTCATTTGTGTTTGAAAAGATTGCCTGCATTTCAAATGTGCGTGATTGAACATTTGCAGATTTAGAAAGCTGGAAAATTTTTCCTGATTGAATTACATCAGGATTCATTTCTGAATATATCTGAACTTGTTGTCCGGTATAAAAACTTGGTACTTCGCTCTCGCCAACATTAAACTTGGCTTTCATTCTTGATATGTTTGCTACTGTAGCCATAACAATCGCAGGGTTTGCAATCTCACCTATGTTTACATTTATTGCAGTAACAACTCCGGAAATTGGAGAAGTAATTTCGACTGTGTTCTTTGCGGCATCAAAATTTGCTTTTGCAACTTCGAAACCTGTTTGAGTCTGATCCAATGCTTGTCTTGATACAGCACCCTCGTTGAATAAATTTTTCATTCTTTCATAATCTTTTTGCGCATTAAGAAAAACAGCCTGCGATTGATAAAATTGTGAGGAAGCTCCGCCTTTGTCCAGTTCGAACATAACAGTTCCTGCCTGAATATGTTCACCGACGCTAACTTTTATTCCCACAATTCGCTCAGGGATTTTTGAAACAATGTTCGCTTGCTCTTCGCCTTCAAGTGTACCACTAAACGATCTTGATATGTTAAGTTCACTCAACTTAACTACTTCTGCTTCAACAGATACTGTATCAGTAAATTCGGTTTTAGGTGGATTGCTCTCCTGCGCTTTTTCCCCGCAAGCATTTAACATAGAAGCTAAAACAAGTACCGAGGTAACTGCCAGAGCTGTAAAATGATTCTTAAAAAATTTTTTCATATAAGATTAGGTCTCCTTTATCAAACAATTAAATTTTTATTTTTGATCATCATTGAAATAAGAAAGATATAGCGGATTTGTTCTGCCAAGAAGCTGATCAAGTTCATATTTTGTAATCAGATATGAATGAACCGCCTGCACTCTGTTTAACTTTGCCTGTCTGAGGTCCTGGTCGGCGTTTTGTAATTCAAGCTGGCTGCCTGCTCCTTCGTTGTATCTTACCTTTGAAATATCGTACGCTCTCTGTGCAAGTTTAACTGCACGTTCCTGCACTTCAATTAAAGATTTTACTCTTTTGATCTCCTGAATTTTAGAATTTACTCCGAGTATTGTAAAATCCTTTAACTGTTTTAGTTGTTCTTCAGTTTGCTTTACTGTAATTGTTGACTGTTCAACAGCATTTTTAGTGCGGTTTCCCTGCCAGAGATTAAATGATAATCTTAATCCGACAAGTGAGTAATCATAGTTTTGGAATGCCCATGAATCTGAGGATCCGGCGTAAGTGTAATTACCAAAAGCTGCCAGTGTTGGCCAGTATTCGGAAACATCTAACTGAACAAATGCTTCATCAACCTGTCTTTTTAATTCCAGACTTTTTATATCAAAGTTAGAATGTAGTGCTTCCTGAATTAGTTCTTCCTCGTGGCTAATATCTATTGAGTCAAGCTCTATCGTTCCCGATACATCTATCTCATCGGATTGGTTAACACCGATAACCATCTTCAAACCATCTTTTGATGTTATTAAAACATTTTCCATTTTAAGTAAAACTGGCCTGATATTTTCAACCCGCACTTCAGCCTGAAGCATATCAAATTCTGAAACCATTCCCTGGTTATAGAGAGCTTTAACATTATCAAAATTTTCCTGTGCGTTAGTAAAGCTGCCTTCTGTAATGTTAAGAACTGCTTTTGCCAGAAGAACTCCATAAAATGCATTCTGCACTGATAAAACTGTTTTAGAGACTGTGTTATCTAACTCTGCTCTGGAGAGATCATAGTAAGTCTGCGTTGCGCCGATTCCTTCAAATACTGCGGAGCTAAATAAAACCTGCGTCAATGTAACCGAAGCGGAATAAGAATTATCAAGTGCAAAAGATTGAAGTGTGTTTTCAACAGGAAGAAATTTGCTTTCGTCCCTGGGTATCACATTTTCATCGAAGAGAATGCTGTAAGTCGCGTTGGTAAGTAGTGCCTTAAAATCCGGGAATGGCATTTTTGGTTTTTTCAGGTAATGAGAAAAATCCGCTGCAACATCAAAGCTTGGTAGTGCATATCCAAACGCTTCTCTAACAGCAGCGGTTGACTTTTCCACATTTAGAGATGAAATTTTTATTTCTCTGTTGTTCTGAAGTGCCAGTTGAATTGCATCATCAAGCGTGAGAATCTGCGGCTGTGAATATCCAATATCAGACAAAAACACAAGCAGCGTTATTAAAAGCAAAAAATATTTTTCCATTAGTTACTCAAAATTGATTTTTTAGGAAAGACTAAGTTAGTCATGAATATTTTGTTCATGATTATTATTGAAGAAAAGTTTTGGCTGTAAATTTAACTAATCCTTTATAAAAATGAGTGTAATACGATAGAATTTATTTAAGAATTTTTGTTCGGCGGTAACAAAATTAACAGACGGACAAATACTGCATTTTGACAAGTATCACACAGGAGCTAGAAATATGGGTTTTAGACTGTGATGTTTGAGCATTAAGCAAATAATAAATTGTTTGTCAGAAGGGCTTGAAAAGGATATTTTGAAAAACTTTAGGTGTTCGTTTTAAAATTTGTAATGCAGGTGATTTACAGCATATTCAGATTATGCTTTAATTGTTCTAATTCAATTTAAACCTGTTTGAAACAGATCTATTAGCCTTGAAAGTCCTGAAGCTTTCGAAATTGATTTTAATGGTGGTTCATTTAAATATTTTATTCTTACTTGATTGATAGTTTCGGTCTCGAATGATTTTATTTCCCCAATCTGTTTTAAAGAAAGAATCAGAATTATTGTTTTTAGTGTGGTTGCTTTTACACGTATTGTGTTGGGCGAATGTCTTCCGGGATGAATATGAATATATCGTTCAGGATTTTCACCAAGCCGAAGTATCCAGACAGATTTGTCTTTCATCGGTAGAAGCCGATAATCTTTGTCGTTCACCGAAAGCCATTTAACATATTGTTCTGATGAAAATATTTTTTTCTGTTTTAATGATCTCATAACCTCGTTTGAAATTTCTTTAGGTGAAAGATTTCCCAGATACAGGTCCATTTGAGATCCGCCAATTTTTGAAAGACATGAAGTGAGCGCTTCTACATCTTTTTTGCTTTTGATTTGTTCTATTTGGTTTTTTATAAACCCGGCGTGATGTTTCCAACAATTAAAATTTATTGACTGCGGGATGAAACCGTTTATGTCCATGATCTTATCAAATCACAAAATTTATTGCTGAGTGCTTTGATAAATTTTGAAAGATCAGATTGCGCACTATTTCCGATGGAACAATGACGTTAACATTGAGACTAAAATATTTCCCCCTGCGGCTGATATTAGATGGAGTCAGATCATATTCAAGATCCTTAACGATCTCTTCAACAGCAGTTATCATCTGCTGGATGTTTGTACCGATAATTTTATATGACCATTTACACGGGTAGATAATTTGTGGTTTGTTATTTTCGCTATCAAATATCATTTGCACCTTATCTGTTCTCTATTCTGTTCTGTTAAATTATAGATTTTTCATTATTAAAAATCCTGGTTTTCTTTTTCCTTTCCAATGACTCTGAAAATAACAACTTATTCTTTGTTTACTATGAAAACACCGGTCGTGATAAGTACTCCGCCCAATATCATCATTAGAAAAATTTCCTCGTGAAGAAAAAATGAAGCGGCGATAACTGTAACAAGGGGCTCAAAGTAAAGGAATGCGCCGACCTTTGCTGACTCCATATCTCGTAATGCTTGCGCCCAGATTACATAAGCAATCCCTGAACAAAATATTCCCAGAAATAAAATCGAAATCCACCCAGTCGATGAGAGATTAATTACTGAGTCAATGACCGTAGAATTAAGATTGAATGGAATAATTATCAGCACCATCATAATAAATAAATACAGAATTGTCATTAGCGGTGAATAAGTGAGTGATATTTTTTTATTAATCATAGAATAAACACCCCAGGTAAAAGCACTTCCCAGAACAAGTAAATCTCCCTTATTTTGTATCAGCCCGATATTAAAAATATTTCCTTTGCCAATCAGAAGTAATAGACCGGCAATGGCAATTAAAATTCCGGTGATTTGGAAAATTGATATTCTCTCTTTGTAAAATATTAATCCAAGAATTGCCATAAAGATCGGAGCTGTCCCAATTATCCAACCTGTGTTAGATGCGGTTGTGTACTGAAGTCCTGTGACCTGTATCCAAAGATGAAAGACTGCTACAAGCGCAAGAAAAAGAATCCAGAGATGGTTTTTAAGATTGACGGCAAAAGATCGTTTAGTAAAAATCGCTATTGCCGAGAGAAGAAGGCTTGCTAAAATCAACCGAAGAATTATTATCGTGACTGGCTTTAATTCATAAAGCAATGTTTTTGTTGCAACGAAGGAAGTTCCCCAGAAAATTACTGCCAGCAGAATTTGCAGATATTGAAAGGCTTTTGTGCTTTTCAAGATTTACTAATTTGATTTTTCCGTTTTCTTTGCGGAGGAATAATTCTCCAGATCATAATTTATAACTTTGCCCGGCATATTAACCTTTGCTAATTCAACTCCGGCATCATTGAAAAATTTTGTCGCAAGCGTATCATGATAATCAGAAAAGACAACAACCCTTTTAATTCCGGCTGCAATTAATGCTTTTGCACAGGTCGTGCAGGACATATTTGTTATATATGCTGTTGCGCCTTTAATATTAATTCCATGAGTTGTTGCCTGAACAAGAGCGTTTATTTCAGCATGGTTAGTTCTCACACAATGATTGTCAAAAATCAAACAGCCAACTTCATCACAATGAGGTTGACCTGGTAATGAACCATTATATCCTGTTGCGAGCACAAACCTGTCTTTTACAAGAACACACCCACAGTGCATTCTCGGGCATGTTGCTCTTTCAGAGGCAAGCATTGCAAGTTTAAGAAAATACTCGTCCCATGAAGGTCTTCCGTTTGAACTCATATAATTACAATTATTAATTTATAGAATAGAAAATTTACGAAGTGAAATTTAACTGATTTTTAAAATAATACAAGAATATGAAATGCTTTTACAACACAGATATCCCCAAATATTCAAAGATATTTTTAAGAAATGTAATGGAAGCCGGAAAATTGTAACTCGTTCAACTAATAAAATTATTGTTAATCAGTATTTCTCTTGCATACAAGTTCGCTGCATCCTTAGCAGAATTTTTAAAAGTAATGAACACTTCTTTGCCTTCTTTTTTCAGTCTATCAAGATTTTTTCTGTCCATTCCTCTTGAAATTACAGCACTACAATCATTAAGTGGTGAAAAAATTTCGGTATCCGTTTTCACAGCTTCATCTGTTTTAGTCTCGCGGTACTCAAGGTTGTGTATTCTGGCATCAATGATCTCATATACAACATATCCTTTCGTCCGGAGAAACGGAGATTTTATTGTTACTCCATCATTGGATTCGATTGCAATTCTCATCGCATGATCCCTCCTTTAAATAATTGATTGTTGTTTTAGTTGTTCTTCCTCAAATTGAATATGATCTTCTTAATTTGGGTCTGGCTTTTTTTGCAAATCTTTTGTGAGATATTGCTCTGTAAATTTTTTTACTGCGGCAAATCGGGCATTGTTCGGGTGTTAGTTCGCCTGATCTGATATCCCAATAATATCCGCACCCTTCGCATTGATATTTTTTTGATCTCATAACTAACCTCAAATAACTTTGTAAATCAGTTTTAATTAAATCATAATGGAAAAGAACAATGAGTTGTGTTCGATGAAACTTAAGACCAGTTTCATTATTATCTCAACTACAAGATAACATTTTAAATCTAATAGTCAAGTGAATTCTGGGGAAACGAGAGGGCGGAAGTAATAATAACCGATAACGAAAAATTATTTAGCGAACTAAATCATTTCAGATCATCTCCGAAAGCAGTTCCTGACGCGGGTTTGCAATGATAACTTTGTTAACGAGCAATCCTTTTTCAGAAACAACTTTTGCCCCGGCATCAACTGCGCTTGTGACCGCCGCAACATCACCGGTAACACTAAAAAAAGCTTTACCACCAAGAGCCATTGCCAGACGTAATTCAACCAGCTCAACTTTTGCTGATTTAACAGCTGCATCCGCTGCTTCAATTAGTGATGCGACCGAATATGATTCAACTATTCCGAGTGATTCGAGCATTTGTATATTATTGTGTCCGGCTATCGCTGGAAATATTGACTGATGAACATTCGGAATTACAAATTGATCAATCACTCCAAATCCGATTATGTTCACGGCATTATCAACTGCCGAAGTTACTGCTGCAACATCGCCAGCTATCAAAGTTATATATTTCCCGGAACAGATAGTTCTCGAAATCATTAGTTCTACTTCGGAAGTTTTAAGCATAATGTCTGCAGCTTGTATTCCGGAAGCAATGCTTCCCATTTCGATTAATCCGATTGAATTTCTTGTGATCATTTAAACTCCTTATTACTCAATAAAAATATTTTCTGTCGTTACTTCTTTAACTTTCCCGTTTATTGACGAATGAACATTCGCTCCCAGTTCACCCTCGGGAACTTTACCGATTAACTGTCCGGCATCTACTTTGTCGCCTTTTTTTACAACAGGCAGTGCTGGTTTTCCAATATGTTGTTGAAGCGGAACTCTGACTTTTTCAACTGATATATTTTTCGGATTGAATGGCGTTTCAACATCATACTCCTGAAGCTTTAATTTCATTATTAATTGTGAAAGAGGAACTCTTCTGCCATCTTTAATCGGATGAACTTTCACCGGTTTCTGCTGAATGAATTTTACATCAGCTTCTCTCATCTCAATTTTTGCTTTATCACAGGCTTCTTTCGGATAAAGATCTTCTGGGCAGGCATAGAGTGTACAAAGTCCGCAGGAACAGCAAAGTTCTGCCATCTGATTCCATACGGCGGCGCCTGTTTTTGTAAAACCAAGTGATCTCATAACTTTATGCGGCTCAACCTGATAGCCGAGTAAATAGCGCGGACAAAACTCGGTGCAATAACTGCATTGATCGCAAGCAGATTTTCCAATCCGATGCCAGTTATGTTCCGGTTGATTTTTTCTTTTGATTAGATAGTGATCCTTTGGAAGAACAATAAGTCCGGCTGTAGTTTTCTTAACAACTTCATTTAAATCAAAAGTAAGATAGCCCATCATCACGCCGCCAACAAATATTCCAAAATCTTTTGTTTTGATTCCGCCAGCAAATTCAAGCACATCTTTAAAGCTTGTTCCAATGGGAACAAAAAACGAAGATGGTTTTTTTACCGCTCCGGCAACACAAATAAATTTCTTTGTAACCGAAATATTTTTTTGAGCAAGAGAAATGTTGTAAAGTGTTTCCACATTATTAACCACGCATCCAATATCAAGCGGAATTCCTGCCGGAGGAATTAATCTGCCGGTTGATGCATATACTAATTCGAATTCATCTCCGGAAGGATAAAAATCACCGAGTTTTGTTAATTCTGTTTTCCCATTCAGGTGTTTGCTTATTGCCAAAATTACCTTTTCATTTTTTTCTTTTATACCGAAAAAACTTTTTTTTGCTGAGGTGCTCTCCATCAGCAATTCAAACCCGTGAACAATTTCTTTTGGAAAGTTTAACATTAGTTCATAATCTTTATGAATAAGTGGCTCACATTCAGCACCATTTGCAATAACAAAATCAACTTTGTTTTTCGCTTTTATGTGAGATGGAAATCCAGCACCGCCTGCGCCGACGACTCCTGCGTTTAATATTTTTTCATGAAGTGTCATTTGCAATATTTTAAAACCATTCCTTTTAACGTTTCAATCCACAGTGGATGATCATTTAAGCTTTCAACAAGTTGAACTTTTTCCCCGCCGTGTTCTTCAAATAATTTTTGATATTCAACACCAATCTCAATTAGTGTTTCCAGGCAATCGGCAACAAATGCCGGACTGAAAATCAATAATTTTTTCGCTCCTTTTTTTGCCTGGTCAACTATCATCTTATCAGCAAAAGGTTCGAGCCAGTCCTTATCTAATCTTGATTGAAAGCAAACAGTATATTTTTCTTTTGATAGATTTAACCTTTGGGCAATTAGTCTTGTTGTTGCATAACAAGTTGCTTTGTAACAAAATTGATTTGCATCGTTTATTTCCGTTTCACAATTGTGCTTTTCGCAGCCGGCTCCATCTTTATGAACTTTATCAACTTGCCGGAGAGGGAGTCCGTGATAGCTGAATAATATATGATCATAATCATCAGGTTCATATTTCTTCGATTGTTCAACAAAGGCATCAATATATCCTTTGTCATCATAAAACTGGTTGACGAATTTTACTTCGGGAATAACCCACCACTTGCTTACAATCTTCATTACTTTTTCGATAACCGATCCGGTTGTTGCCGAGGCATATTGTGGAAATAGTGGTATAACCAAGAGTTTCTCATAATTTTTTTTGTAAATCTCCGCGAGGACATTTTCAATTGACGGATTTTTATATCTCATGGCAAGGTAAACATCTAATTCATTTCCAAGTGCGTTTTGTAATTTCTCCCGAACAGATTTTCCGTAATAAAGTATCGGTGATTCTTTTATTCCATTAGGTAATCCATTATTCGCCCAAAGGTCCTGGTAAACTTTTGCCGACTTTGGGGCACGAAACGGAACAATAATTAAATTAACAAGAATTGCTCTGGCAATTACCGGCATATCAATTACTCGTGGATCATTTAAAAATTCAAAAAGATATTTTCTTACATCGCCTGTTGATGAGCTGTCAGGTGTTCCCAGATTTATAAGAAGAACGGCAGTTTTATGTTGCATAAGTTAAGGGGAATCCATTTGTATAAGTTTCAATATGAAATTTAACAAGTCTTGAATTGAATATTAAATAAAAAGTTATTTAACGCTTGGTTTTTCATTTCGTCTGACGCCCCAATTTCCTGAAATCTTTCCGCACGATTGCTGAAAAAATATTTCCTGATTTAAGGCTATAATCGCAGGAAATTAATTTTTATTTGGCTTCTGCCTTGAATAAAAGTCAGATTATTTTAAATTGGTTTTGCCATCTATGATTTTCTGAAGCTACGGTAAATACCATAAGAATTAATAAAAAAACGAGGTGAACATGACATATAAATCCTATATGCTGCACAATTATAAAAGTATTCCGCAGGTTGCAAATCTTTCTGATGAATTAATTGAAGCAATTGATGTGGTTGGATCTGTTCTGCCGTTTAAAACAAATAATTATGTGGTTGAAAATCTTATTGATTGGAAAAAGGTTCCTGATGATCCGATTTTTACTTTAACTTTTCCCCGTAAAAACATGCTTCGTGAACATCACTACATTATTATAAAGAATGTTATTTCAAACGGCGCATCAAAAAGTGAAATAAAGGAAGCCGCAAATAAAATCAGGCTGGAACTTAATCCTCAGCCTGCAGGACAGCTTGATCACAATGTCCCGCAAATGAACGGAGAAAAAGTTTTCGGCATGCAGCATAAATACAGAGAAACTATTTTGTTCTTCCCGGGGCAGGGACAAACTTGTCACGCATACTGCACTTTTTGTTTTCGCTGGCCCCAGTTTGTAGGAATGGACGAATTGAAATTCGCATCAAAGCAGGCGGAGATTCTTTCAGAATATATTTCTCAAAATCAGGAGGTAACTGATGTCCTCTTCACTGGTGGCGATCCATTAATTATGAAAACCAAAATTCTTGAAACATATATCCGCCCGCTTCTTGAAAAAAACTTAAAACATCTCCGTCATATCCGGATCGGGACAAAAGCTTTGGCATACTGGCCATTCCGGTTTCTTACAGATGATGATGCTGATGATTTATTGCGGCTTTTTAGTGATGTAAAAAAAGCCGGGAAACATCTTGCCTTTATGGCTCATTTTAATCATCCGGTTGAACTAAAACCTCCGGCTGTTAAACAAGCAATCGACAGAATTTTAAAAACCGGTGCAGTTATAAGAACGCAATCTCCTGTACTAAAGCACATAAATGATTCACCGAAACTTTGGGCTGAGATGTGGCAAAAGCAGGTTGCTCTTGGATGCATTCCTTATTATATGTTTGTGGCGAGAAATACCGGCGCAGATCATTATTTTTCTCTCCCCCTGGTTGATGTCTGGAAACTGTTCAGAGAAGCATATCAATCTGTTAGCGGGATTTGCAGATCAGTGCGTGGACCAAGTATGTCCTGTCTTCCCGGTAAAATGCAGATACTCGGAGTTAATGAAATTGGCGATGAAACGGTTTTCACAATGCGATTTATTCAAGGCAGAGGATCTGATTGGGTGGCTAAATCTTTCTTTACCCGGTTTGATGAGAATGCAACGTGGTACACCGATCTCAAGCCTGCATTTGGTGAAGATAAATTTTTCTTTACGGATGAGCTAAACAATATTCTTAAACCTAATGAAACCGAAATAGATTTCGAATAATTATATGCATAACCAAAATTCTTTTTTTGATCTAAGTCTTAATCTTAATGTGCGGGGCATGTCCCTGTCAGCAACTCTTTACATTAATGAGTTATCAAATAAACTTAAGGAACAGGGGACAAAAATTTACAGGTTCGGACTTGGTTATTCGCCATTTCCGGTTCCCCAAATTGTTGTTGAGGAATTACGTGCAAACGCATTTCAGAAAGATTATCAGCAAGTAAAGGGTCTGCTTTCATTGAGAGAAGCCGTTGCAGATTATCATTCAAGAAGAAACGATCTTCAATGTAATGCTGAAAATATTTTAATCGGGCCCGGCTCAAAAGAATTGATGTTTCTCCTCCAATTTGTTTATTACGGAGATATACTTATTCCAACACCAAGCTGGGTTTCTTATGCACCGCAGGCAAAAATAATCGGAAGACAAATTGTGTGGATCAACAAGAAAGAAAATCACAGATGGAGATTACTGCCGGATGATTTACACAGAATTTGTATGTCTGATCCTTCACGACCACGTTTGGTAATTTTAAACTATCCTTCAAATCCAACCGGTGTTACATACAGAAAAGAAGAATTGGAAGAACTGGCTTCGGTAGCAAGAAAATTCCGTGTTATTGTTTTATCGGATGAAATTTATGGAGAACTGGATTTTAGCGGAACCCATACTTCGATTGCCAGGTTTTATCCGGAAGGAACTATTGTTTCGGGAGGTTTGAGTAAATGGTGCGGCGCCGGCGGATGGAGACTTGGCACATTTACTTTTCCTGATTCTCTAAAGAATTTAATTGATACGATGGCTGCCGTTGCAAGCGAAACATTCACCACTACCAGCGCACCAATTCAATATGCAGCCGTGAAAGCATTCAAAGGTGGAATTGAAATCGAAAGATATTTGTGGAATGCAAGGAAGATTCTGAAAGCACTTGGTGAGAAAATTCGTGGTATTCTTGTTTATGCTGATATTGTATGCCCCGAGCCCGACGGTGCGTTTTATCTTTTCTGCAATTTTAATAATTATGCAGACAAACTCAGAGCAAAAAATATTTTTACCAGCGCGGAGATGACTACAAAATTACTTGAGGAAACCGGAGTTGCTATTCTTCCCGGTAGTGTCTTCGGCAGACCCGAATCAGAATTTACGGCGAGACTTGCTTATGTTGATTTTGATGGATCCCGCGCACTTGCCGCAGCAGAAACTTTCAGTCCCGAAGATCAGATTACAGATGAATTTTTGACCATCTATTGCTCAACTATAATTGACGGTGTAGAAAAAATTGCTGCCTGGATAAAATCAATTTAAGATTATTCTGTTTCCATTCGTTTATATTCTGTTCATTGATGGATATTTATCCTTAACTTTGCAGAAAAATTTTCAACAAACTCTCCGGAATGTATGATCAAAAAGAATATGTTTGTTTTGTTTGAGTTGATTTTACTTTTCTTTACACTGCAAACCGTTTCTTCTGCACAGGTTGTTAATATTAAAATAATCGAAACAAGCGATGTCCACGGTGCTTTATTACCTTTTGATTTAGTTAACAATATTTCAACTACAAGTTCACTTGCCCAGGTTTATACTTATGTACAATCGCAAAGAAACAAAGAAAGCCAGCAGGTAATTTTGCTTGATAATGGTGATTTGATTCAGGGAGATCCAATTTCTTACTACTATAATTTTATTAATGAAACCGGACGAAATGTGTTCGCCGATGCTTTAAATTTTATGAACTATGACGCCGCAACAATCGGAAATCACGATATCGAAACGGGTCATGAAGTCTATGATAAATTCAGAAATGAAATTAATGTGCCCTGGCTTGCAGCGAATACAACGAACATTAATACCGGGAAAACGTACTTTGAACCTTACACAATTATTGAGAGAAGCGGTATCCGTATTGCCGTTCTTGGGTTAACGACGCCCGGCGTGACAAGCTGGCTGCCCGAAAAACTCTGGTCGGGAATTATGTTTGAGGATATGATTGAATCTGCTGAAAAGTGGGTCGAGATAATTAAAGAAAAAGAAAAACCTGACCTTCTTGTGGGATTATTTCATTCTGGTGTTGATTATACTTATAACGGAGAAGACGAAAACACTTACAAAAATGAAAACGCATCACAGCTTGTCGCCGAGAGGGTTTCTGGTTTCGATATTGTTTTCGTCGGTCACGATCATCAGGGATGGAATTTTAAAACAACTAACGTCAGTGGAGACAGCGTTTTAATCCTTGGTCCAACCTCAAGGGCGAGAAATATTGCCGCTGCTGATATTCAATTTGAATATGACCGCTCGTCATCAAAATGGATCAGAAAAAACATCGCGGGCGAAATTATCGAAACTAAAAATTATAAACCCGATGATTCTTTTATGAATAAGTTCATGATGAATCTTAACATTGTAAAAAACTATGTGAACAAACCAATCGGACGGTTTACAAAAAGTATTTCGTCAAGGGAATCTTTGTTCGGACCATCTGCGTTCGTCGATTTAATTCATAAAATACAATTAGACATTACAAACGCAGACATATCGTTCACTGCGCCGTTGTCATTCGATACTGAAATTGACTCGGGCTGGGTTTATGTGAAGGATGTTTTTAAACTATATCACTATGAAAATTTTCTATATACTATGAAACTATCCGGCGAAGAAATTAAAAACTATCTCGAATTCTCCTACGGCGGCTGGTTCAATCAAATGAAAAATGAAAATGATGACCTGATTCTTTTTAAAAAAGATGAAAACGGAAACATTAAATATTCTGACAGATACGGAATACCTGAAACCGAAGAAAGATTTTATAACTATTCTTCCGCAGCAGGATTAAATTATATTGTAGATGTTTCAAAACCAGCAGGAGATAGAATAACAATAAACTCTTTATCGGATGGAAAATTATTTTACCCCGATTCTATTTATCTGACTGCGATTAATTCTTACCGCGGAAGCGGAGGAGGAGGTCATCTAACCCGCGGAGCGGAGATTCCTCTGGAAGATTTACCAGGTAGAATTGTTTCATCAACAGAAAAAGAATTCCGGCATTCAATGATTCAATGGATTGAAGAAAATAAAATAATCACTCCTGAAATCATAAGTTCATGGCGAGTCGTTCCTGAAGACTGGTGGAAAAAAGGGAAAGAAAAGGATTATCAAATACTATTTAAATAAAATAATAGAACGCAGATGACACTGATTGGGCTGATTTACACTGATTTTTTTATCTGCTTAACCTGCGTCACCTGCCTACCGTCAGGCAGCTCAGCGTTCGATTTCTTATAAGGATTAAATTTTATGAATACAACTAAAAGCAAAATATTATTTGAAGAAGCAAAAAAATATATCCCGGGTGGAGTTAACTCTCCCGTCCGTGCATTTAAATCAGTCGGCGGCGATCCGTTATTTATAAAAAAGGGAAGAGGTTCAAAGTTCTGGGATGTGGATGGAAATAAGTTTATAGATTATATCGGAAGCTGGGGACCTCATCTGTTCGGACACAATCCATCATTCATAATAAAAGCTTTATCAGAAGCTATAAAAAACGGAACGAGTTTCGGCGCGCCAACTTCACTTGAAGTTAAAATGGCAAAAATAATTACCGAACTTGTGCCTTCAGTTGAAATGGTGCGAATGGTAAACAGTGGAACAGAAGCAACAATGAGTGCAATTCGTGCTGCGCGTGGTTTTACAGGAAGAGAAAAATTTATAAAGTTTGAGGGATGTTATCATGGACACGCAGATTATTTTTTAATCAAAGCTGGTTCCGGTGCTTTAACTCTCGGTGTTCCAACTTCTCCCGGTGTTACAAAAGGAAATGCGGCAGATACACTGCTTGCTGATTACAACGATATTAATTCAGTAAAAAAATTAATCTCGTCAAATAAAAAGCAAATTGCTGCAATTATAATTGAACCAATTGCCGGGAATATGGGAGTCGTGAAAGCAAAAGATGAATTCATAAAAGAGTTACGTGCAATTTGCGATGAAGAAAAAATAATTTTGATTTTTGATGAAGTGATGACAGGATTTCGTGTTGCTGCAGGTGGTGCGCAGGAAGTGCTCGGAATAAAACCAGATCTTTCCACTTTCGGAAAAATTATTGGCGGAGGTTTACCTGTTGGTGCTTTTGGCGGGAAGAGAGAAATAATGGAAAAGATTGCACCCGTTGGACCTGTTTACCAGGCAGGAACTTTAAGCGGAAATCCTCTTGCAATGGCTGCTGGTTTTGCTGCGCTTAAATATATTAAGAATCATCCGTCGGTTTATAAAACGCTCGAAAAGAAATCTGCATATCTTGAAGAAGGTTTCAAGGAAAATCTGAAAGCGGCTGGAAAAAATTATGCAATGAACAGAGTTGGTTCGATGATGTGCATGTTTTTTACTGAACAGCCGGTTGATGATTTTAAATCTGCGGTGAAATCAGATACGCTTCTTTATGGAATATATTTTCACGAAATGCTGAAAAGAGGAATTTATCTTGCACCGGCACAGTTTGAAGCTTTGTTTGTCTCAACTGCTCATAGCAAAGAAGATTTGGATAAAACGATTAGGGCACATAAAGAATCATTGACAGAAATATTAATTTAAGCTAAAACATAAACGCCGATTTTTATCGATGAAGCCAAAAATAATTCTCGAGACGGGAAAACATCACAATATCAACGTGGTGTTTTTAAGATTCCCGAAAGATGCCGGGTTAATTTCTGCAGTTAAAACACTTGGTGTTGCAAGATGGAGTAAAACCAAGAACAAATGGTTTATTGCTAAAGACAGATTTGAGTTAAGTAACCTGATTGGTGCGCTAAATGATAAGGCGATTATAGAAACTGCTGGTTTAGCAGAAAAGCCCTTGTTTAAAGTTTCTGCAGAAGTTGAAAAGAGTTTATCTAAACTAAAGTTGTGGATGGAACACAAGCGATACAGTGCATCAACAATTAATACATATCTGGATGCCGCAAAATCATTTTTAATGTTTGCCTTTCCCAAGCCTGTAAAAGATTTAACAAATGATGATGTGGTGCGATACGTTAATGAATACATCATAAAAAACGGACTGAGTTTTTCATATCAAAACCAGGTTGTAAATGCAATTAAACTTTTTTTTAGAGAAGTAGAGCACAGCAGCTTGGATGTTGATATTATAGCAAGACCAAGACGTGAATATAAGTTGCCAAATGTGCTTAGTAAAGAAGAGGTCTCTTCAATTCTGAAAGCCCACACAAATGTAAAACACAAAACTATGCTTAGTTTGATTTATGCCTGCGGTTTACGAAGAGGCGAGTTGCTGAATCTGAAACTAATAGATATAGATAGTAAACGGGGGCTGTTGAATGTTAGGCAGGCAAAAGGAAGAAAAGACAGAATTGTGCCTGTTTCAAATAAAGTGATTGAAATGCTGCGTGAGTATTATAAAATGTATAAACCAAAGAACTGGTTATTTGAAGGACAAAACGCCGGCGAAGAATACAGCGAAAAAAGTTTACAGAATGTGCTTAAACAGGCATTAGTAAAAGTTAAAATTAACAAACCTGTAACACTGCATTGGTTAAGACATTCTTATGCTACACATTTGTTAGAATCGGGTACCGATCTAAGGTTTATACAAGAATTACTCGGTCATAAAAGCAGTAAAACAACCGAGATTTATACACATGTATCAACAAAAAGTTTACAAAAAATAAAGTCGCCATTTGATGATTTATAAAAAAATTTATTTAAGTTTGGAAAAATAAAGTCTCACGTTAATGAGACCTATACGGCTAATTATGGTTGTATTCGTCTGACTTTGTGAGACCTATAAACGAGTTGGCGGTAATTTGAAGAAACAATTAACAACGAAAAACATTC
>WBZO01000418.1_pt1 | contig 92371 bp, 83 predicted proteins | sample 5204261 | NCBI WGS metagenome assembly WBZO01 (sample SAMN12412400, study PRJNA552823) | activated sludge metagenome | isolation source: activated sludge from anammox sidestream of wastewater treatment plant... | place: USA: North Carolina | collected 2017-09 | reverse complement strand
CCTTGACTTAGGCACGCTCGCGGCGTAGGATTCGATCTCTCGTTCTCATGGGGCGGGCGTAGCTCAGTGGTAGAGTCCTTGCTTCCCAAGCAAGTTGTCGTGGGTTCAAATCCCATCGCCCGCTCCACTTTTCTCCAGTTTCCCTCATACCAACCTCCATTCAACGCAACGGTTCCCCGCGTTTGTTTCTAGTCGACGTCTGGATCCTGATGATGGCGGATCGGACACGATGCTTGAAGCTCGCGGCCGAGGTGGCTGCTACAGACGCTTGTGATGAAAACAGGAAGAAATTCCCCGTGGACTCGAGGGGACGTGCGACATGCGCTCTAGGCCGACGCGGTCAGTTCGACCAGGCCGTACTGATGGGCGCGGATGAGGAGTTTCTGGCGGTTCGGGACACCAAGTTTATCGAAGATGCTGGTCAAATGGTGGCGGACGGTTGTTTCCGAAATGCAGAGCTGGCCGGCAATGTCTCGATTCGAAAGCCCTTTGCCGAGCAGCGCAATGACGGTTCGTTCGCGGTCCGTCAAGGAACTCGGCCATGCTGGTGGGGATGGGGTGCCAGGGCTGACCGGCTGTTCCGCCCTATTATTGATCAGGGCTTGGTTAGAGGAAGCCAGTAACGCAGCCGTGGCAGCTTCGGCCAGGCTTTCGACGGTGGCCAAAAGAACGGACGGCGGTTGGCATTTGAGCACGATGCTGCTGGCTCCCGCCGTCAAGGCCTGTTTCGCTTGAGCAATGTCATCCCATCCGCTCAGCAGAATGATCTTCAACGACGGGACGGATTTCCGTAAATTTCTGGTCAATTCGGTGATGCGCATGTCGGGCTCGATATCAAGAATGGCGATGTCGGGGCGTTCATGCAACACGAGGTCCTGAGCAGAGGCTCCACCGTGCGATTCTCCTACGAGGATCACACCGAGGGTATTTTCCATAATTCGTCGCAACCCCACCCGAACCAGATAGTTACTGCTCACCAGCACCATTCGCACGGAAGAGGGAATTTGTCTCGACAGGGTCATTCGTGAATCGCTTTCTTTCCGGTGAGGCGCTGTTCGGCGAGAGTCATTGCCGTATCGCGTGCGTTCATTTTCTCGCGGATGTCAGTCGAATAAATACGTACATTCGACTATGAATGGCTGTATGTCTCATCCTGCGGATGAGGATAATCGCATAATTGGTCAGGTTACTGCAACTGAATCTGGGCACTCCCGATCGCGGCAAAACCCCTCAGGACAAGGGATTGTAAGGAATCGAGACCTACCGAAATTAGCGATGTACAGAATTGTGCGAATGTGGAGCGAGCAGAGAGAGTCGGAGGGCGAGGTGGTCAAACCTAAAGCCTGAATGTCATCCAGTATAGATGTGTTTTTGCTGGGTTTTTGCCATCTCGATGGAACCTTTTTATTCGCCGATCAATTTTTGGCTCGTATATTTACCAGGCGATACGGGGCACAAATGTGCCAAACAGAATGTGGCGATGCTCCAAAGAAAAGCACAATTGTCCGATGTGCATCGGGACTCGAGCCATGTAAAACGAAGCCCGCTTACTGGGACTCAGAGGGCGAAGCTATGTCGATACTCTCTCCGCCGGAACTTCAATTCGCCGATGCCTCGTCGCGACTGGTCTCTACGGACGCTCACTGGTATGCCGTCAGCACCAGATCACGTCATGAGAGGTCAGTCCGCGATCGGCTCGCGGCCATCGGGGTCGAACCGTTTCTTCCCCTGACGAAAACTCTGCGCCAGTGGTCAGACCGAAAAGTCTGGACGGAGATGCCGCTTTTCAGCGGGTACTGCTTCGCAAGATTTTCGCTCCGCGATAGTCTGTCGATTCTCCAAACTCCTGGTGTCGTCAGAATTGTAGGGTCGATCGGGCCGGAATCAGTGCCGGACGAAGAGTTGATGGCGTTGAAGGCCTTATCTACCAGCGAGCGCGCGATGGAGCCTCATGAGTATTACATCGAGGGAGCGTGGGTGGAAGTCATCCGAGGTCCCTTGGCCGGCATTCGAGGGCAGCTGATACGACGGGCTGGAGCTCATGGTTTAGTCATTCGGGTCCATCTCATACAGCAGGCGGCCGCCGTACATATTGATATGACCGAAGTGCGGATTCTTGATGGCGTGGCCTCCTGACGGTTCGTGTTTCCCCGCCTGCTTTTCATTCCCCGGACGGAATCTATCAATGCGATCCAAATCTCGTAAACCAGTTCGATTTACCGAGGACCAGAAAAAGCGAATCGTAGCCAAAGGTGTTCATGTCCCGGTGGCGACGGTCTGTCAGGAATTCAACATCTCCCTGAGCACGTTCTACCGCTGGCGATTGCGATTTGCACAGCCCAAAAGCCAGGAGGGAACGCGCTTGCACGACCTTGAATCAGAAAACCGACGCCTGAAACGGCAGGTGGCCGAACTGTGGCTGGACTACACCAGCCTCAGAAACGCGCTGATCAACGGGATGGGACGGGAGTGTTGAACCGGTAGCCGAGACGATACGCGAGTGCCGGTGCGAGAAGTGCGCGCGAGGCAGGTCTGGTCCATGTGCATTCATGAGGCTTGGAATGCGCGCTAAGAGTGCGCGATCGCGTCGTCATGAAAAAGGGGTAGTGGAGTACCACGATGACTCGGGGTGGGCAATTGATGCACAGGTGTGGGTTCTATCGACTACAGGCTGTTGCCGCCCTCTGCCTGATAGTGATCCTGTGGTCCATGCTCGTGCCTTCGCCCGGGTTCGGGCAGCAGTCTTCATCTCCACTGCCATCGGGTCCGCGCAGCCTGTCGTTCGGCGGTATGGGATGGGCGTGGTTCTCCCAGTTTGCGAATCCTGCGCTCGTGGGAGCGCTCTACATGACTCCCGATTGGCCGAAAACCGGGTATTATCCCGTCTATCCGGGCTCCTTCTCCAGGCCGACCGGGGAGGAGGGTATTGCGGTCGGTGCTGCGCGACTGCATCCGATGATCGGAGTGGCGGAAATTTATACGGACAACGTGTTCCGAACGAATACCAATCGACGCAGTGATTTCGCGACGACCCTGGCACCGGGAATCCAGGCTGAGTTGCCGTTTGCGGGCCGCCACACCTTTGTGGCCGATTATCGCAGCAACATCCAATTGTTTCACCAGAATCCCTCGAATAACGTCCAGGATCAAACCGCGTCCGGACGATTCAGCTTCGATTTTCCCGGCGGCATGCGGATCGACCTGCAGGGCGAGCACAAGTTGGGACACGATCCCCGTGGCTCGGCCCTCGATACCCAAAACGTGGAGGTCAACAAGTGGACCGCCAACAGCGTGCTTGGCCGCCTGACTTATGAAGGGGCCATGGCGGGTGTCCGGCTCAACCTCTCATCGACTCGTTGGACGTACTTGAACAACGAGCAGAACCTGTTCCGCAATCGCTTGAGCAATTATGCCGGGGTGACGCTCTTTGGGAACGTGACGAGCAAGACGGCGCTGGTGGCCAACTTTGCAGCCAATCAAGAGGTCTACGACGAAAGTAAGACGCTGAACAGCACAACCTACAGCGCCAGCACGGGGCTCCAATGGAATGTGACGGAGAAGACTTCAGGCGAAATTTTGGCCGGCTACCAGCATCTCAAGTTTGCCAATGCCGAATCCGGACAAACGGTGGCAGGACTTCAGTTCCCGAGGAGTAGCGACTCGTACGGCAATTTCTTTTTTGTCGGCAACCTATCGTGGAAACCGACGCCGTTCTTGACTCTGTACCTTCAAGGGTATCGGAGTTTTCAGCAATCGGTCGTGCTGAACACGCTGTTCTTTACATCAACGGGAGCCAACTTTTCCGCCATCCACACGTTGACGGATAGCACCGCGTTGACGCTGAATGCCGGCGTCGAAAACGATAGTTTCGAAAATCCGGCTCCCACGCCCGACAATCCCAACAGGGTGGACCTGATCAAAAATGTGGCGGTCGGAGTTCGATACCGAACCGTGAAGTGGGCGGGCCTGGCGCTGCAATACATTTTCGAAGATCGAAGCTCCAACGTCGACCGATTCAACTATTATGCTAATTCGGTCATGCTTTCGCTGCAAGCCACCTTTTAGTGCCATGAATGGATGGTCAAAGGAGACAGTGTGAACGCAAAACCTATGGTATTGGATGAAGCCGAGCAAACACTCAGCGAGTATGCGACCGCCTGTTGGCGACATCGCTGGTTGATCGTGCTCGTGGCCGGATGTTTTGGGTTCGGGGCGGCGGTCTGGTCTTTTCTCCAAGTTCCGGTCTATCAGGCCAAGGCCACCGTGGTGATCGATAATCCGACCCCTGGTGGGTTGGACAAGGATAAGTCGTTCTACCCGGACAATAGTCCCGAGTATTTTCAAACCCATTTTGAGTTGATGAAGAGCCATTTTGTGCTGCAGCGGACGGCCAGGTTGCTGGATTTGGCGGAGCGCGACGAGTATCAACCCAAGCCCTCCGTGATCAGGCAATTCGTCAAGTCGCTCATGCCGGAATCGGTACTCGCGTTCGTGCGGCCGCCCAAGAAAGAGGAGGTCGATCCCGCCGACGACGCCGAGGAAGCCTTGATCAAGCAGTTTGCCCAGGACATCGAAATCATGCCGATCCGCGGTGCGCGGTTGGCGCATGTCACGGCCAATGCCATCGAACCGGAACTTGCCGCCCAGATCGCCAACACGCTCGTGTCGGTTTATATCGAGCGTAATCAGGAACTCAGCGCCAATTCCAAGGAACAGGCTGCGCAATGGTTCACGACCCACCTCGAAGAGTTGCGGCAAAAGGTACAGAACTCCCAGCAGGCACTCTATCTGTTTCGAGCCAAGCACGGGTTGTTGACCGGCGAAGAGCGAAAATCGGTCGCGGCCCATACATTGGCGGAGTTGAATTCACAGTTGGTCAAGACCGAGATGGCCAAGGCCGAAGCACACTCGCGGTTTCTGCAAATTCGATCGGTGCTGAATCCGCAAGGAGCGGGAACGGCGGGGTTAGATTGGTCGAAGCTGGATTCCCAGATTCAGGTCCTGAATTCGCCGTTGATACAAACCCTCCGTGCGCAAGAAATCACCGTGTCGGCGCAGGTGGCGGAGCTGTCGGAAAAGTATGGGCCGCTCCATCCCAAATTGGCACATATGAAGGCAGAGTTACAGGACCTGCGGCAGCGGACTCAGCAAGAGGTCCAAAAGATCTACGATTCCGTCAAACATCAATATGACATGGCCTTGGCGCAGGACAAAGCCGTGAAGGAGGCGATCACTCGGTACAATACCGATAAGATCCGTCTGGAGCAGAACGAAATCGAGCACAGCATGCTGGAACGTGATGCCGAAACGAGCCAGCATCTGTACGACGTCTTCCTCAAGGCGACGAAGGAAACGGATCTCTCCTCGGGGATGCGGGCCAACAATGTGTACTTGGCCGATCCGGCCGCTCCAAGTTCGGTCCCCTCCAAGCCGCGGACCAAGCTCAACATTATGTTGGGGCTTTTGGCTGGATTGATGAGCGGGGTCGGGTTGGCGATATTCGTCGAAGGCCGAAGCAAGAAACTCATGGCGCCGGCCGACGTCGAACGTTATCTCCCAAATGTGTCTTTACTCGGGGTCGTGCCGCGACTCTCTAAGGCCGCAGCCCAAAAGAAAGCCTTGGCGCCGCCCAACGCGTTGACACCGGTCGCAGAAAGTTTCCGCATCATTCGCACCAGTCTTCTCTTGTCGAACCCCGACATGCTGCCCTCTCGCATCTTAATCACGAGTCCCGGGGAAAACGAAGGCAAGACGACCCTGGCGGTCAACTTGGCGATGGCGATGGCTCAGTTGGAGGATACGCAGGTCGTTCTCATCGACGTGGACTTCCGCAACCAACAAATTCATCCCCTCTATGAAGTGGGGAGTCCCGAGCAGCCGCCCAAAGGATTGGGACATCTCTTGCGAGGCGAGGCGAGCTTGGCCGACGTCGTGCACCAGACGTTCGTCAGCAACCTTTCCGTCATCCCGCACGGAGGGCGTCCGGCGAATCCGACGGAATTGCTCCACTCCAAATCCATGGCCCAATTGCTCAACTGGGGAGCCACCAATCGCTATCACATCATCCTAGACTGTCCGCCGGTCCTGCCCATCGCCGATGCCGCGGTGCTGGCCTCCAAGGTGGACGGCGTCTTATTGGTCGTGAGTGCGGGAGAAACGACCCGCGATGCGTGCCACCTCGCCATACAACGCATCAAGCAAGCCGGCGGGCGGCTGCTGGGGGTGGTGATGCAGAAGGCGCCCGTGGCCGACTCGCCCTATTACTACGGGGCCTACCAGCAGCAGCGTTGAGCATGATTCACGGCCTTCGGATCGGATTGAACTGGTGGACCGCATGGCAACGTCAAGCCTCCAACCGCCGGGTGTTAGCGGCTTTGTTCACGGTCGGGGGTTGCTCGCTGCTCGCCAAGGTGTCGGCCTTCGCCAAGGATGCGGTCGTGGCCTATCAATTCGGGCGGGGCGACGAGTTGGACGCGTTTCTCATTGCGCTGGTCGTGCCCCAGTTCACCATTACTCTGCTGGGCGGATCGCTGAATGCCGCTCTGATCCCTACCTATATTCAGGTTCGAGAGCAGGAAGGGCCGGAAGCGGCGCAACGAGTGTTCTCGACGGTCACGATGTTGACCGGGAACTTTCTGCTGTTGACCTGTCTGGTGCTGATGCTGTCCGCACCATGGCTGATGCCGATCTTGGCCGGGGGGTATGCTCCCGAAAAACTCTCCCTGGCAAAGGCGTTGTACGCAGTCCTCTTGAGCACGGTCTTGTTCAGCGGGATCGGAACGACCTGGGGAGCGGTGTTGAATGCCGGAAACCGGTTCGCGTGGGCTGCGGCGGTTCCCATGGTGACGTCGTTCACTACCATGCTGGCGGTGCTGTTGCTGGCTCGTTTTTGGTCGGTGTATGCGTTGGCGGCTGCGGCGGTCATGGGAGCGTTCATCGAGGCTGCGTTGCTCGGATGGCAGTTGAAGCGGGTGGGGGTCTCGTTGGTTCCCCAGTGGTACGGTCTTAACCAGGCGACCAGACAGGTGCTCGGGCAGTACTGGCCCATGGTTGCGGCGGCATTTCTGATGGGAAGTACGCATCTCATCAGTCAAGGGATGGCTGCGATGTTGGATCCTGGTAGCGTGTCGGCCCTGGGGTATGGAAACAAACTGACGGCCGTCTTGCTGGGTATCGGAGCAACAGCCGTGGGCACGGCCTTTCTGCCGCACTTCTCCAACATGGCCGCATCGGGTGATTGGGTCGGTATGCGCCACACCCTGGTGACGTATAGCGGGCTTTTGCTTGCTGCGACAGTCCCGCTGTCGGCCTTGCTGATCTACCTGTCGGAGCCCCTTGTCGGAATCTTGTTTCAACGAGGCGCATTCAATGCCGGGGATACGCATGTCGTGGGACAGGTGCAGGCTGCCTATCTGCTGCAGGTCCCATTTTATCTGATGGGCATGTTGTGCGTCCGCTGTGTGACGGCACTCCGCTCTACACAGGTGATGGTCTGGGGCAACATCATCAACCTGGTGGCATGCATCCTTTTGACGTACCTGTTCATGCGCCTGTTCGGGGTAGTGGGGATTGCTCTTGCCACCAGCGCGATGTACGGCATTTCCTGCCTGTTTTTGATGGTGGTCTCCTGGATGCTGTTGCAGGCCCATCTCAGCCGTGCCAAGGTGGCCTGAGGCACTGTCCCGACGGTCTTCACCTATGCGTATCACACTGGTCATTTCGACATTCGGAGCCGGCGGGGCCGAACGGGTGATGGCTCTCATGGCCAGCTATTGGGCCGAGCGCGGCCATGAAGTCACGCTCGTCACGCTGGCTCGATCCGATGAGGACTTCTATCCGCTTCATCCGGCCGTTCAGCGGGTGGGACTCGGCGTGATGAAGGTGTCCTCCGGTCTCGGGGATGCATTGTGGAACAATGTTGCGAGACTCAAACGATTGCGGGACGTCATTCGTGTTTCGCAGCCTGGCGTGGTCATCAGCTTCATCGAACGAACGAACATTCTCGTGCTGTTATCGACGATCGGCCTGCAGGTTCCCATCGTCGCCTGCGAACGAATCGACCCCCGCCACCATTCCATAGGAACGGTGTGGTCCTGGCTTCGATGGTGTCTGTACAGAAGGGCGGCTTCATTGGTCGTGCAGACCGAAGGGCTTCGATCTTGGGCCGAAGGATTTGTGCCCGCCCGGTCTGTTCATGTGATTCCGAATCCCATTGCGACCATTCCAGGCGAGGCCTCGACGGAAGCTGGGACCAAGGGGAGAACAAAATGCGTGTCGGCGTTGGGCAGACTGGTTCCGCAGAAGGGGTTTGACACCCTGCTCCAGGCTTTCGCACATTGCACGCGGACACACGAGGACTGGTCTCTTACGATCATTGGAGAAGGGCCGGAGCGCTCTCGGTTAGAGGCCCTCTCTGCCCGATTAGGCATCGGAGATCGCGTCTCCATGATCGGCCGCCGATCCAATCCATTTCCGATCCTCCGTCGGACTGATCTGTTTGTGCTGTCGTCCCGCTATGAAGGGTTTCCGATGGCGCTGGTGGAGGCCATGGCCTGCCGCCTTCCCGTGATTAGTACAGATTGTCCGAGCGGTCCCAGGGACATCATTCGGGACGGAGTGGACGGCGTGTTGGTTCCACCCGACGACGTGCCGGCTTTGACCGAGGCGATGACGCGTTTGATGGACAATCCCGAGGAACGAGATCGATTGAGGAGGCGGGCCGTGGAGGTGGTCGACCGCTTCGGCACCGAGCGAATCATGGCCTTGTGGAACGAGGTAGTGGCGCGCGTCGTCAGCCCGTCCTCCTGCTGGTCGATTACGTCAGGACGATCCGTATGAAAGTTCTGTTCCTGACACGGGCGCTGAACGTGGGCGGAGCGGAACGCCAACTGGTCGTGCTGGCTAGGGGGCTTCGAAAGCGAGGGCATGAGGTGGCAGTGGCAGTGTTTTATCCTGGCGGCCTGTTGGAAGCGGAGCTGAAGGATGTCGGTATCCCCATCCTCTCGTTGGCGAAACGCGGACGTTGGGATCTCGTGGGGTTCGTTCTCAGGCTGATTCAGATGACGCGGCGCTATCGACCTGACGTGTTGCATAGTTATATCAGTAACCTGGTCACGGTGGTGGTGCAGCCATTCTTGACGTCGACCAAGATCGTGTGGGGCGTACGGAGTTCCTACATGGATTTCAGCCGATATGACTGGCTCTTTCGCGTGAGTTATGGGTTAGCTTGCCGACTGTCGCACTCCGCAGATTTGATTATTGCCAACTCGCACGCTGGGCGGCGAGGCCATGTGGCCGACGGATATCCGGCCGACAAAATGGTGGTGATCCCGAACGGTATCGATATCGAACGATTCCGTCCCAGTCCGGAGGCGCGCGTGCGGATTCGAGGCGAGTGGGGCCTATCGGAGGACGCATTGCTGATTGGTATGGTGGGTCGGCTCGATCCGATGAAGGACGTGGAGACGTTTTTATCGGCTGCGGCCGCCGTTGCCTCGACGCGTCACGCCGTCCATTTTGTCTGCGTCGGCGACGGCCATCCTGAGTATAAAGCCGTCTTGCAAGAACAGGCGCGCACTCTGGGCCTTGCCGATCGCGTCCGCTGGACCGGCACGCGGACGGATGTGGCCGATGTCTATAGCGCACTCGATCTCTTGGTGAACTGTTCCTATGGGGAAGGTTTCTCCAACGTCATCGGAGAGGCGATGGCCTGCGGTATTCCCTGCATCGCGACCGACGTCGGGGATTCCGGCGTCGTCCTTGGGTCGCTGGGGGAGGTGGTCGAGCCCAAGAACGTGGAGTCGCTCGTGCAAGGGATCGAACGGTTGCTCCGGCGCCGGCCCGCACCGGCCCAGATCAGGCAACGGATCATCGACCATTTCTCCCTGGACGCGCTGGTGCTGAACACTGAGCGCGAGTTGCTGGCTCTCTGCGGCTCCTCATCCGGAAATCGGATTCCGGCGGGCGAAAACCAGCCCGTCTGCTGAAGTGTCGCTCCCGACGCGGTATCACACCGATGAACTCGACCATTCGAATCGTCTATGCCGTCTGTGCGGTGGTGGTGTTCTATGGCAATGTCCACAACTATCTCCACGACCACCATGGGATAGGCGTACCGTGGCACTGGGTCCTGGCTTTTATCGTCTTTTCGCTGCCCGTGCTGTTCAGGCAGGTGATGCAGACCGATCTGTTGCGGCAACCAATCGTGCTCTGGTGTCTCGGGTATGCGTGGTTGACGATGGTGTGGTTCCTGTGGGGCCCGCAGTCGGACATGGCCTGGCAGGAGGTACGATGGCGGGTGCTTGCCATCGTCGAAATGCTGAGCTTCCTGGCCGTGTTCATGGATCCGCAGGCCGATCGATTCGCTCGAATCACCTTGGTGGTCGGGGTGCATGTCGGGATTGCAATTAATGTCTATGAACTGTTCGTGCCGATGTCGTTTAGCAATGTCTTCGGGCGCTCGGCCGGCCTTTACCTGAGCCCTAATTTATCCGGGGAGGCTCTGGTCTTAGGCATGATTCTGGGCATCACAGTGTTGCCGGTCTGGTATCGAGGCATTTTCGTATTGCTCACTGCCGTCGGAGTGTTTGTGACCTTTTCCCGAGGGGGACTGGTCGGGTGGGGCATCGGCCTGCTCGGATTGCTGGTGGGGAGATTCATGGGCGTGGCGCATCTGATGCGGACCGGCCTGGTGGTCATGGCAGTCGTCACCCTCGTCCTCCTACCGAAGGCCGATGACATCATGGCGACGCTCGAGCGAACCGGATCACTGAATGCCAACGTGCTGGAGCGGTTGGCATGGCTGATGGACCCGTCGGGCGTGTCGGATGCTTCGAGTTGGTCACGGAAATATGTCGCGCAACAGGCGTGGGAACGAGTGGCGGAACAACCGTTCTTGGGCGGAGGAACCGGGGCGGTCCATGAGCGCTTGGATATTCCTCCGCACAACCAGTTTTTGGCCTACATGATGGATCATGGCTTGTTGGGAGCCATGCTGCTGCCGCTGTTGTTGCTGGCCTTGCTCTGGAGGGCTCAAGAGGAGAGTCTGCGTGTGGGGCTGATTTTCTGTTGCGCCGTGTTATGGTTCAGCTTTTTTACCCATACGATGCTGAACAATTCTCATAGCCTGCTGCTGTTTTCTTTGATGGCCGCCCTCGCTTCGGCCGGCCTGCGGCCGGTGGACCGTGTAGTTCTCAGCAGGACGGTCGCCGAACATCCGTCGCCGACCTTGGTGCGAACTCATTCGTAGCCCCGCATTCATGGGGAATCTCACGCGATGACCCGCATGCGCAATCTTTTGCTGGTCGGAATCGGTCTTTTGATCGGGGTCGTCGTGTGTGAACTCGGCCTGCGCCTAGCCGGAGTGTCTTACCCCATTTTTTCCAAAATCGACGGTGATCTGGGCGTGGCGTTACGACCGGATGCCGAAGGTTGGTGGAAAACAGAGGGAGAAGCGTACGTGCGCATCAACGGCGATGGTCTTCGAGATCGCGATCATTCTCGAGCGAAGCCTACGGAAGTGCTGCGGATCGCGGTGTTGGGAGACTCGTTTGCCGAAGCTGTTCAAGTACCGAGCGAGGACGCCTTTTGGTCTGTCTTGGAACGGGAACTCCGCGGCTGCCTTGCCCTCGAGGGGCGCGAGCCGGAAGTCATCAATTTCGGCGTCTCGGGCTATGGCACTGCACAAGAACTCATCATGCTGCGGCGGCGCGTGTGGGCCTATTCGCCGGATGTGGTGCTCTTGGCCGTGACCCCCACGAATGATATTCGGAATAACTTTAAGGCGTTGGAGAAGGATGAGCGGCGCCCGTACTTTGTTCGCGACGGTGGGCAGCTGCTGGAAGACACCTCCTTTCGCGATCGGATGGCGTTTCGCCTCCGCTACTCATCGGTGGGACAAGCGTTGACGTCCATTCGTGATGCGTCCCGGTTCTTTCAACTGGTGAACGAGGCCCTCCGTCGTGTCAGCCGGCCCGTCCGTCCGGGCCCCTCAGTTCCGTCCCAGGAAGGACGCAATGGCGTCGGTCAGGCCGACGCGGCGCAGCCGGGAGACCTCCCGGCTTGGTTGCGGGGTGAGGTGGGGTTGGACATGGCCACCTATACCGACCCGCCGAATCAGGCATGGCAAGAGGCATGGCTGGTGACGGAAGCTCTCGTGCGTCAGATGCATGCGGAAGTCGAAGCGCGCGGCAAGTTATTCATGGTGCTGACGGTCAGCAGCGGTCCGCAGGTGGGGCCGGATCAGGGGGCGCGGCGCGCGTTGGAGCAGCGTCTGGGCGTGTCGGATCTTTTTTATGCCGAGAAACGGTTGCAAGACCTTGGCAAGTATCGCTTCCCCGTCGTGCCTCTTGCGCCGCTGTTCCAAGCCTATGCCGAGGAGCGCAAGGTCTTTCTTCACGGCTTTGCGAATTCAGGTCTTGGGCAGGGCCACTGGAATGTGGCCGGTCATCGGTTGGCTGGCCAAGTGGTTGCAGAGCGGCTCTGTCATGCCCTGCAAGGGCCGCGACCGAATCAGACTGCGGGGACTACGGTGGCGTCGGGCGCCGTCCATCAGGCGCCCTAGCCTCGACCTCAGGCTGCTCTCCTCCCCCGGCTCACCGGACGACGAGGTTGCGGGGAGTGTTGGGAGGGGTGGTGTCGGCCGTGATGCCGCTTTCGATCTGCACCACATACACGTCCGTTCGCCCGCCGGAGTTACCCCAATTGCTGGTGAAGGCGATGAGGTTTCCGTCGCGGCTGATCGCCGCCTTGGGTTGTGCGCTGTAATTGTTGTTCAGCACGACGCTGCGATGATGTGCAATGCGCTGCACCCGATTGGTTCCGTCAGTGGCCACTTTCACGATCTCGTTGTCGAAGGTCCGGAGAACCGGACCTCCGTTGGTCGAATAGCGGCTGGCCATGGCCCATTCCTCGTTGTCGGCCAGCATCGAAAAGTGATCCTGCTGCCCAGAATAGGACCAGTAGCCCGGAACCAGTTGTTGGATGGTGAAGGGCGTAGCCAATTGCCGATAACTCAGGGCGCTTCCGGAAGTGGCGGCAAAAACGGTCCCCACTCCGCAGTCATGGTGGTTGAAGCCGCTTGAACCGCTGAGGTAAGCCACAAAACGAGGCGGGCTGGTGGTGAGATCATAAATCTCGTCCGTGCCGTTGTTGTAGACCACAAGCAGATACCGGCCTGACTTGTCGACCTGCACTTCATCCAGATTGCCGACCAGCTTTCGAAGCAAGACCGTGTCGGTGCTTCGTTTGTAGACGACATACCCCACGATATCACCACCAGCGTCGACGATCGAGGCGGCAAAGACGTCGTCATCGAGGCTCTTGAGCATTTGCGTGAGGTACCCTCCCGCTCCTTGGCTGCTCAGATCCTTCACCAGCGTGGCCTGTTGAGTCTCGATATTGATTTCCCAGATTTTGTGGCCGCCGACACCGTACGTGAGACTCGGAGAAATGCCCGACCACGACAAACCATATTCCTGCAATCCGGACGGTGGAGAACTGAGGATGAAACCTGGTCCGGCTGTGAAGTTGACGGCATCGAAACGAAAAAATTTGGCGCGGGAATATCCCAGCGCTTCTCGCACGACCAGATACGTGTTGTCCCGATTGAAGGCCGGATAATACGAATACAAGGTTCCGGCCCCGGTGTTTCCATCCGCAGCGTCGGTCAGGCGAAGAATCCTGGTGCCAAACACAGGATCCGTAATCTTAGCGCCCGCCTGCGTCAGTGGTTGAAGAGGTGGCTCAGGATAGACGCCGAAGTCGGTCTTGAGTTCGGCGGCGGCGGGGGTCAGGGAGCAAGCCAGCAAAAATCCGGTGATGATGAGAACGGCTTTGCTCAACGGGAAATTCTTTCTATGCGACTGCGTTTGGATTGTGACGTCGGTAGTGGATGTCATGGGTGCTTCCTCCCGTGTGCGTGCCGATATTAGAGCAATCAGCATGCCAAATGGACCCGAGAGGAATGCTCCCAGGTTAGCACCTATGTAGTTGTTTTTCTGGTGCGTCTTCATGACCGCATGGTAGTCCAGAATCGTCCAAGCTTGGACGGAGTGTAGAGTACTCCATACAGATCGGCCACTGCCGTCATCTCGAAGGCTTGTATATGCCGTCCCAGTCAAAGGCCTCTGCCCCCGTGTCTCTTCTCTGTCTGATTACCGCCCTCACGGGGGGCGGGGCGGAGATGATGCTCTACCGCCTGATGTCGCGTCTGGATCGTACCCGGTTTCGACCGCAGGTGGTGTCCATGATGGAACTGGGGCCTGTGGGAGAGAAGATTCGGGCATTGGGAGTGCCGGTGCGATCGCTCGGCATGCGTCAGGGGAAACCCAACCCATTTGCATTGGTCAGGTTGGTGCAATGGCTGAAACAAGATAAGCCGGATGTCATGCAAACTTGGATGTACCATGCGGACCTCTTAGGGAGTCTGGCGGCCAAACTCATTGGCGATATTCCCATCTCGTGGAACATCCGCCACAGCGACCTCAGCGGGCAGGAGTCCAAGCGGCTCACCCACCTCACGGCCGGCTTCTGTGCGAAGCTTTCACGGTGGGCTCCTCAGCGCATTGTCTGTTGTTCCGAATCGGCTCGGACGGTGCATGCGGCGTTGGGTTATGCCGTTGAGAAAATGGTGGTCATTCCGAACGGGTACGATTTGGAGACCTTTCGGCCCGACTCTGCAGCTCGTCACGCCATTCGAGAGGAATTGAAGATCCCCGAATCGGCGCCCGTGATCGGACTGGTGGGACGGTTTGACCCTCAAAAAGATCATCGCACATTTCTCAAAGCCGCGTCGCTCCTCCATCGCGACAAGCGAGGGGCGCAGTTCATTTTATGCGGAGAAGACATCGTGCCTCAAAACGGGACGCTCATGGGGTGGGTCGGTGAAGCGAACCTTGGCGATCGTTGCCACGTCCTGGGGCGACGCGAGGATGTTCCCAGGTTGATGGCGGCCTTCGATATTGCGGCACTGTCGTCTTCTTTTGGAGAGGCCTTTCCCAACGTGGTCAGCGAGGCGATGAGCTGCGGGGTGCCATGTGTCGTGACGGACGTGGGAGATGCCGCGTTGATCGTCGGAGAAACGGGGTTGGTTGTTCCGCCCAGGGATCCCGCCGCGTTGGCCTCCGCTTGGCGGCGCCTCCTGGACATGGATGATCACACACGCAGACAGCTAGGCTTGGCGGCCAGACAACGGGTCACGGAACGGTATAACTTGCCGGACATCGTGTCTCGCTACGAACGCCTCTTTGAAGACTTGGCCGGTCGCGTGACGCTGTCGGATGGGCTGGTTCGCCAGGGATAATTATGTGTGGAATCAGCGGGTACATCAATGCGGCCAGGAACCAGGATGAGCGTGAACTTACGCTGACCGTTCTACGGATGGCGTCGACCCTCCATCACCGTGGGCCGGATGATGTGGGAACGTGGGTCGATCCGGTCGCCGGGGTGGCATTCGGACATCGACGGTTATCGATCCTCGATCTCTCCTCGCTGGGGCATCAACCCATGGAGTCCGCCTGTGGCCGCTATGTGACAACCTTTAACGGGGAGATCTACAACTTTAGAGCGTTACGCCAGGAGCTAGAAGGGTGGGGACATCGCTTCCGAGGGCACTCGGATACCGAGGTGATGCTGGCGGCGTTGTCGCAGTGGGGCGTGGAGTCAGCCGTTCGGCGCCTTAACGGCATGTTTGCCATTGCCCTGTGGGACCGGGAGACCAGGCTCCTCCATCTCGTACGTGATCGGATGGGCGAAAAGCCGCTGTATTATGGGTGGATGGGGAAGCATTTCGTGTTTGCGTCGGAGCTCAAAGCGATCCGCACCCATCCGCAATTCGACCGAGCCATCGACCGTGGCGCCGTGGCCCTCTTCCTCCGGCACAACTATATTCCAGCTCCTTATTCCATCTATACGGGCATCGCCAAGCTGCCCGCTGGGAGCATCGCGACGATCGCACCGGATCCGGCTGTCGCGCCCCATGTCCGACCCTATTGGACGGTCCGTGGGGCGGCAGCGCAGGGCCAATCGCATCCCTTCCGAGGCACGGAAGAAGAGGCGATCGAGACGTTGGACGATCTGCTCAGGGATGCGGTTAAGATACGGATGGAGTCGGATGTGCCTCTGGGAGCCTTTCTGTCCGGGGGGATCGATTCTTCGACCGTGGTGGCCTTGATGCAAGCGCAAAGCAGCCGCCCGGTTCAAACGTTTTCGATCGGGTTTCATGAAGCGGAGTACAACGAGGCCCACCATGCGAAGGCGGTGGCGGAGCATCTGCGCACGGCCCATACGGAGTTGTATGTCTCACCGGCGGAGGCGATGAACGTCATCCCGAAGCTCCCGGCCTTGTACGATGAACCCTTCGCCGATGCCTCGCAAATTCCGACCTACCTTGTCTGTGAGCTGACCAGACGTCATGTCACCGTGGCGCTCTCGGGAGATGCCGGGGACGAACTGTTCGCCGGCTACAACCAATATCGGTGGGCGTTGCGTTTCTGGAGCCATGTGTCGGAGGTGCCGTCGGTGCTCCGGACCCTCCTCGCCAACGGTGTTACCGGCCTTGATCCGGAATCGTGGGAGAGGGGGCTGCGGTTGGTCGGCCCGCTGTTGCCCGCTCGGTTTCGACGGCGAGGCAACGGACATACACTGCACACGCTTGCCGAGATGGCGCGAGCCGACTCACCCGAAACGATGTATCGAACGATCGTCTCGCATTGGCACGATCCAGCCTCGCTGGTGATCGGGGCGGCGGAACCGCGCACGGCATTGACGGATCGGGATCAGTGGGGAGATATCCCCGACGTCATTCAGAAGCTGATGTATGTCGACATGATGATGTATCTCCCGGACGACATTCTCGTCAAAGTCGACCGAGCCAGCATGGCCGTGAGCTTGGAGGCTCGAGTGCCATTTTTGGATCACCGCCTCGTGGAGTTTGCCTGGCAACTGCCGGTGCAGATGAAGCTCCGTCAGGGGCAGGGAAAGTGGATTTTGCGGCGAGTGCTGGATCGGTACGTGCCGGCTGCGCTGTTGGACCGTCCGAAGATGGGGTTCGGTGTGCCGATCGACAGCTGGCTGCGTGGTCCCATGAAGGAATGGGCCGAGACGCTGCTGGAGGAAAAGCGGCTTCGAGACCAGGGATTTCTTGAGCCCGGCCCCATCAAGCGAAAATGGGAGGAACACTGTTCCGGCTCCTACAACTGGAAAGGACAGCTTTGGGTCGTGCTGATGTTTCAGGCCTGGTTGGACCATGTGCAAAACGATGCGCCGATGGTCGCAGAACGATGAGTGCCCCCTGTAAGGAATGACTCGACATGCTTCCCACCGCACAAGATTTATTTCTCACGCCCGCGACCACTCCGACAGACAGCCAGGCGACCCGAGATCGCCTGGAAGAGCAGTTCTTCTATTCCATCGAATTGAGCAACGGGACTCACAAGAGAACCTGGGCCGGTCGGTTGGACGATGTGGACCAAAGGGTGGTGGCGGCGTTCCGGAAACTCGGCATCGCTCCGACGACGTTTATGGATGTCGCGGTCTCATCGGGTGTGTCGACGGTCTCCTGGTTCGACGCCTTGCGGCAGGCGGGACTTCGTCCGCGCATGGCCGCGACCGACCTGACGATGACCGCCTATCTGATTCGATTGCGTTCCTGGTTGCATGTCCTTGTCGACAAGCAGGGGTTTCCGCTGCAATACGACGTGTGTGGCTATGTCTGGCGTCCCCGCTGCCGACTCAGATACTACCCCTTGGGAAACGGCCTGCTCACGCTGCTTTGGGATCGCTTGTACCGCGAGGTGGCCGGGCGGCATGACCTCCTGGGCCGGTTGAAATCCCTCGGGAGTCAGCCGCCGGCAGCCGACGACCCGTTGATCAAGGCAGAGATCAAATTGGTTACCCATCGGCTCCGAAACAATCGCGACATCGAACTGCTGGACGACGATATCCTAGCGCCGAATCCCTTGTCGCTAAGGCGCCGGTTTGACGTCATCCGAGCCGCCAACATTCTCAATCGCAGTTATTTTCCGGCGGAACAGTTGCGAGTAGCGATCAGCAATCTCCGTGAGCGCCTGACCGGAGCCGGCGCCTGTCTATTGATTGTTCGAACCGATGAAAGCTCGACCAATAATGGGAGCCTCTTCTCGTTGAGTCCCGATGAAACCTTTTCGGTGGTGGAGCGAATGGGGAAGGGATCGGAAGTCGAAGACATCGTATTGAGTCTGTGACCGGGAATCGTCGGCTTTCTGGACAGGCGACGGCAGGACAAGGGGCAAGTGGTATGAACGGACAGCGCGGAACCATGGTGGTGAGTCTGGATCTCGAGCTCTGCTGGGGACGGTTCGACAAGGTTCCCGTTTCCGCCTTGGAGGCGGATGCCCAAGAGGAGCGGGTTCAAATCAAGCGGTTGTTGGCGTTGCTTGACCGGTACGAGATTCCCGCCACGTGGGCGATGGTAGGCCATTTGATGTTGCCCGGCTGTTCGCGCAAGGCCGGTGCGGCGCATGCCGACGTGATGCCGCGTCCCGCCTATTCGTGGTTCCCCAAGGACTGGTACGTCCACGATCCCTGCACCCCGGCCGGGCACGCACCAGGGTGGTATGCCCCCGACATCCTCGCCTGGATCCGGGGGATGAAGGTGCGGCATGAAATCGCGTCCCATTCCTTCGCGCACATCTATTACGGCGATCCGGAATGCAGCGCCGCGGCGGCACGAGCCGATCTGAGCGCAGCCGTGGCGGCGGCTGCAGACCAATCGGTCTCGCTCAAGAGTTTTGTGTTCCCTCGCAATCAGGTGGGGCATCTCGAGGTGCTGCGTGAGCAGGGGATTCGCACCTATCGCGGCGCAGATCCCACGCGGTTTCGCACCTTCAAGGGTATGCTGTACAAGACATTGAGCTTTCTCGATCAATTGCTGGGCCTGCCTCCCAAGGCCGTGCGACCGGAGGAAGTGATGCCGGGGCTCTGGAATATTCCAGGCAATCACTTCTACATGGCCCGTAACGGCATCCGGAAGCTGATCCCGATCGCCAGTCGCGTGTGGAAGGGCAAACAGGGGATCAGGCAGGCCGTCAAGACCGGCGGCGTCTATCACCTGTGGTTTCATCCGTTCAATTTGAATGCGGATGCCGATGCCATGCTGTCCGGCCTTGAGCGACTCTTTGCCTATGCCGACCGGCTGCGGGCGCAGGGTGTGCTCGAGATCGCGACCATGGATGAGTACGCAGCTCGACTGGCGGCGACGGACTTCGCCTAGTGCTCTCGGTTCCTCTCCAAATCGACGTTCGACTCTTAAGGGGCGCGATGGTTTCCATCAAAATCGTGCATGTCACCACGGTGCCGCAGTCTCTCTTTTTTCTCCGGGGACAGGTCGGCTACATGAAGGAACGCGGTTTTGACATTCACGGCCTGTCATCGCCTGGTGAGTTCTTGACGAGGTTCGCCGAGCAAGAACAGGTGCCGGTCTATCCGGTGGAGATGCCGCGGCGTATCACTCCTTTGCGGGATCTCGTTGCGGTGGCCGGAATTTGGAGAGTGCTGCGGACCATTCGGCCTCAGATCGTTCATGCCCATACACCGAAGGGCGGCGTACTGGGGATGGTCGCGGCCTGGCTGGCTCGCACTCCCGTGCGCATGTATCACATGCGCGGCTTGCCCTTTACGACCGCATCCGGCTGGAAGCGGATGCTGCTGATCTGGAGCGAACGGATCTCCTGCGGTCTTGCCCATCAGGTGTTCTGTGTGAGTGCGTCGATTCGTCAGGTAGCCTTGGAGACCGGGCTCTGTCGGCCGGCCAAGATCGCCGTCTTGGCGCGAGGGAGCGGGAACGGAGTCGATGCGACCCAGCGTTTCAACGGTACGCAGGTGGCGTCGCTACGAGAGGAGACGAGAAAGCGGTACGGCATTCCGGCCGACGCGCTGGTCGTAGGGTTCATCGGCCGCATCGTGCGCAACAAGGGCATCGTCGAATTGGCCGGAGCCTGGACGCGACTGCGGGAAGCGTTCCCGCAACTCCATCTGTTACTCGTCGGACCCTACGAACCGCAAGATCCCATCCCTCCCGAGGTCGACGCCGGGTTGCGTCAGGATCCACGGGTGCACCTCATCGGCGAAGAATGGAATACCCCGCCCTTGTACGCCGCCATGGATGTCCTGGCGTTGCCGACCTACCGCGAAGGGTTTCCGAATGTGTTGTTGGAGGCGGCCGGAATGATGGTCCCGGTCGTGGCGACTCGCGTGCCGGGCTGCGTGGACGCGGTGCAGGACGGGGTCACCGGGCAGTTGGTGCCACCCTTCGATCCTGAGCGGCTGGCGGCGGCTCTCAAGGCTTATCTCGCCGATCCCGAGCTGCGCCGTCGACATGGCGCGGCGGCTCGCGAGTGGGTCCTGCATGAATTCCGTCCGCAGGGCATCTGGCAGGCCCTGCATGACGCCTATGTGCACTGTTTGCGAGGCAAGGGATTGCTTTCGGCGGATCAGTCGGAAAACGAAGGAACTCAATCGGTTCCGCCGGGGGTGCCCGCAGAAACGCGCGCCTCCGGTGCAGGGAATCGATAAGGGAACTGCGATGGACGCGGCAGACGTGGGCAAAGCAAGTGGAATGGGATCGACTGCGGCGGTAGCGCCGGCGCGGCGGCGCATTTCCAGGCTGGCGCTGGTCGTGGGGCTGTTATTGACCGCGCTGGTGGGGGGCGCGCTGCTCGAAATCGTGTCTTATCTCTATTTGCGCATGGCGGAGGGCTACGACGGCGAGCACCTGATGATGCACCAATTCGACGATTACAAGAACATTCACCCGACGCCGCACTATCAGGACACTCGGGGCGTGATGCACAACGCCCAGGGTTTTCGCCGCGCCGAGGACGTGCCGATGGAGAAACCGGCCGGCACGTACCGCATTTTCCTGATGGGCGGATCGACCGCCTACGGGCTCGGGTCCTTGTCCCCGCAAGGCCATCAGAAGTATCCCGTGCTGAAGAACAGCGAAACGATCGACCACTATCTGGAGGGCTACCTGAAGGACCTGCTGCCCTCTCGTCGCATCGAGGTGATCAACGCGGCCATTCCTAGCCACTCCAGCCACCATCATCTTATCTATCTGAATCAGACGATCCTGAAATACCATCCCGACATGGTGGTGTTCATCGACGGCTACAACGACTATTACCCGTGGGAGCGCGGGTACGATCAATTCCGCGACTACCCCTATCGGCAATGGTCCCATCTCTATCTCGACGAACCGTCGCTCAAGGCGTGGGCCGGATACACGGGCTTTTGGCTCTATCGGAAGAGTCACTTCGTGTACCTGGCCGGAAAAAAACTGCGTCCGCTCTGGTGGGCCATTCAGAACCTGCGTCCGCAGCCGCGACGTGAACTCAACGTGGAGGAGGCGCTGCGAAATCTCGAGGTCAATGCGGAAGGCAACTTCCTTCGCATGGTGGAACGAGACGCCCTCATCCTCAATCACGAGGGCATCGTTCCGGTCTTTACGTTGCAACCGGATCTCTTGTTCGAACAGCGAAAGGTGCTGACGGACTTCGAACAGCGATTGTCGGCGGAAGTCGATCAGGCGCAGCCGATCAACTACCGGCAATTCAAGAATCGAGCGCGCCCCTTCGTGACCGCCAAGCTGCAGCAGGTCACAGCGGCACAGGACGCGCCGTTCATCGACATGACGGACATCCTCGGCGAGATCAAGGACGATGCCTTTACGGACGATTGCCACCTGACGCCGACGGCGAACGAGACAGTGGCGCGGTACATCGGGCATCGCATCGCGCCGCTCATTACCGCCTCGATCGAGCGAAAGGAAAAGGGGGGCCGAGCCTCGTGATGGTTGATCGGTGGGATAAATGGGTGCTGGACTTGACCCTCATCCTCCTGGCTGCGCCGATTGCCTTGCCGCTTCTGGCAGCACTTGCGCTGGCGACATGGGCTATTCAGGGCTCGCCCGTGTTGTTCCGCCAGCAGAGGCCAGGCCTCCACGGAAAACCCTTCACTATCTATAAGTTCCGCACCATGCGTCAGCTCCCTCCCGGGGTCGCAGCCGACGCGAAATCGGACGGGCAGCGGCTGACAAGGTTCGGGAAGCTGCTCCGGAGCACGAGTCTCGATGAACTGCCAGAATTGATCAACGTCCTCAAGGGCGACATGAGCCTCGTCGGTCCGCGGCCCCTGCTCATGCAATACCTCGACCGTTATACCCCGGAGCAACAACATCGGCATGATGTCTTACCGGGGATCACAGGGTGGGCCCAAATCAACGGCCGGAACGCACTCACCTGGGAACAGAAGTTCGACCTCGATCTCTGGTATGTCGCGCATCATTCGTTCTGGGTCGACGTGAAGATCCTGGCTCTGACGTTGTGGAAAGTCATCCGTCGCGAGGGGATCCAGCACCCCGGTCAAGTGATCATGGAAGAGTTCAAAGGCTATCGCAATTGACGGCCGTCTCCCGCTAATCGCTCACAACCCGACAGGCGCCCGAAAGCCCGCAGCGACCGTATGGATGGGCGTCGCCATGCCAGGGGATCCGCACTGCGGCGTGCGCCGCTGACTGCTTGATCCATCGCAGTTCTGTGTACACCGGTTCCGTCGTCGGCCACCCGATATTTTTGGCAAAGGAAGGTCCCTATGAAAACTCACTCGTTCGGCGATGCGGTTGAAGTATTCGCGACCAGCCCCCAGTCTGCGGAAAGCACTACGGATGCGTATGTGAAGGAAGTCATCGACGTGGCGCAATGGAGCGAGCAGGAAGGATGCACGGGCACGCTCGTCTATACCGACAATCGGCTGGCTGATCCCTGGCTGGTCGCGCAGATCATTCTGCAGAACACGAAGACCCTCTGTCCGCTCGTGGCAGTGCAACCTCTCTACATGCATCCCTATGCGGTGGCCAAGATGGTCAGCACCCTGGCCTTCCTGCATGGGCGACGGGTGTATCTGAACATGGTCGCCGGTGGGTTCGCGTACGATCTCAAGACGCTCAAGGACGCGACACCTCATGATAAGCGGTATGATCGATTGCGCGAGTACACGCACGTCATCAAGGCCCTGCTCTCCGGAGGCACGGTCACGTTCCAGGGCGAGTATTATGCGGTGGACAATCTCCGCCTGACCCCTGCCTTGCCGCCGGAGCTGTTTCCTGGAATTTTCCTGTCGGGTTCATCCGAAGCGGGGCTCGATTGCTGCCGCGCCTTGGGTGCCACCGCCATCAAATATCCGAAGGCGCCGAACGAAGAGATGAATGCGCTCGACGGGCTTGAGAAGGCCGGGATCAGAATCGGTGTCATCGCGCGACCCGAAGAAGACGTGGCCTGGAACGTGGCCTACAAACGGTTTCCGGAAGACCGAAAAGGGCAGTTAGCCCACCAATTGACGATGAAGGTATCGGATTCCACCTGGCACAAGCAGTTGTCCGAGTTGGCGGAGAGCAAGACGGTCGACCGCAATCCCTACTGGCTGGTGCCCTTCCAGAACTACAAGACCTTCTGTCCCTATCTCGTGGGCGGCTATGAGACCGTGGCACGGGAGATCGCTCGGTATATCGGCGCGGGGTACCGGAGTTTCATCCTGGATATTCCGCCCGACAAGGAGGAACTGCGGCACACAGGTATTGCGTTTCAACAGGCCTGGACTCTCGCTGAAAAGGGGTGACCATATGGAGATACAGCAACCGATAGGCGGCCCCCTGAGGGGGTTTCTGGAATCCACGCGGAGAGTCGGATCGAGGCCGGCCCTCTTCGTCGACGGCAAGGTGCACTCCTACGAGGACCTGGGCCGCTTGGCCGGAAACATCGCGACGACGATTCGCAAGACCTCTCCCCCTTCCATGCCGCTCGTGGCGTTGCTGGCTCACCGGAGTCTCACAGCCTATGCGGGGGTGTTGGGGATCCTGGGTGCGGGCAAGGGCTACGTGCCGCTCAATCCCAAGCTGCCGACCGAACGGCTCTTGCGGATCTTGACGTTGGCCGGCCCCGATACCCTCGTTGTCGGCAAGGAGGCGAAAAAACATCTGGAACTGCTGCTCCCGAAGCTACCCCAACGGACCAGCATCATCTGTCCGGACTTGGAGGACCTCGAGAGCGTGAGCCTGGCGCATCCTCAACACCAGTTCGTGGTCGGAAGCGCCATGGCGGAGGGGAGCCTTACCGACGGGTCGTCACGGGAGGGAAACGACCCGATTGCGTACCTGCTGTTTACGTCGGGAAGCACCGGTGATCCTAAGGGGGTACCGGTTCGGCAGAGCAACCTGGCGGCCTACGTCGGGTACATTGCCGATCGGTATGGAGTCACGGAGGAAGATCGCTTCTCGCAGATGTTCGAGATGAGCTTTGATTTGAGCGTCCATGACATGTTTGTCTGTTGGGAACGGGGCGCCTGCCTCTATGCCATGCCGGACCATACCGTCATGGCGCCATCCAAGTTCATTCGAGACCATGGGATCACGATGTGGTTTTCCGTCCCGTCGGTGATCGGGGTCATGGAGAAACTCGGGATGCTGAAGCCTGGGGCGTTCCCGACGTTGCGCGGAAGCCTGTTTTGCGGAGAGCCGTTGTTGAGCCGGCACGCACAGGCCTGGCAGGAGGCGGCGCCGAATTCCTTCGTTGAAAATCTCTATGGGCCGACGGAGGCGACCATCGCCATCACGCACTATCGCTGGACTCCCGCCACGTCGCCGGCTCTAAGCAAAGCGGGGATTACGCCCATCGGCCAGGCCTTTCTCGGCCAGGCCACCTGTGTGGTCGATGCCGAGCTCCGGTCGGTGGCGGCAGGGGAGAACGGCGAGCTCTGTCTCTCCGGATCCCAGGTTACACAAGGATATTGGAACAATCCCGAACAGACCAGGAAGCAGTTCGTAACCCTGCCCGACAGGGGCGATCAAGTCTGGTATCGAACGGGTGATCTGGTCATGGAAGATCAGGACGGCTGTCTCCAATATCTCGGCCGTATCGATCACCAAGTAAAAATTCGTGGCCACCGGGTTGAGTTGCCGGAAGTTGAGTTTACCCTTCGCGAAGCGTCGGGGTCGCAACAGGTGGCCGCGCTGGCTTGGCCGGTGAAGGAAGGACTGGCCGAGGGAATCGTGGCATTCGTCGCCGGCGGAGCCGAGGGCGAGGCCGGAGCCATTCTGCAACATTGTCGGCGGGTCTTGCCCGATTACATGGTGCCGAGTCAGATCAGGTTTCTGGAGCACTTACCGTTGAACGTGCATGGAAAGACGGATCGATTGAAGTTGCGTGAACTATTGAAGGAGGAACCACGATGAGGACAGCGCAGGAAGAAGCATTGGCGAAACATCTCACTGAATGGGTGAAGCAGGGACGGGGAACGGTCGGAGCGGATCTGCCGGAATTTTCCGAGGACACCGACTTGATTGCGGCCGGGATTTTGGACTCCCGGGGATTCATAGAAATGATGCTTGAAGTCGAGCAACAGACGGGCAATCGGATCGATTTGAACGATGTCGACCCGAGCGAATTCACCACGATCAGGGGCCTGTGCCGTTGCGCCGTGTCGCAAGGTTCACCCTGCTGAAAGGAACGGTACCATGAATAAAATCGTCGAAACATACTCGCGCTTGGCGGATGAATACCGTCGGGACGAGGCGTCGCAATCCTGTTGGTTTCTGGCTGCGGAAAAGGCGTTGGCTGCGATCGAACTCAAGGATCGCTACCGGACGGTCGCCGATATCGGCTGCGGGACCGGCCGGGCCCTCTGCGAGTTGGCGTCTCGTGGAGGAGACGACCGCCGGTTTATCGGCGTGGAGCCGGCCGACAACATGCGAGCGTTGGCCGCCGAATTGGCGCGCGGGCAAGCCAACATCCGCCTGTTTAACGGGTCATTCGAGCAGATCCCGTTGGAGTCGAAGAGCATCGACTACCTGTACAGCATTTTAGCCTTTCATTGGACGACGAACCTCACCCGCTCGGCGGAGGAGGTGGCGCGTGTGCTCAAGGACGACGGCGACATGGACCTGTTCTTCATTGGCCGCAACAACGGGTATGAATTCATTCGCAAAACGACGCCGGTCTTCTTGAAATATATGGGGCCGGTGGCGTTGCTGCGGTCGGCGGGGATGCGCCAGCAGTTGACGAAGGATGAGGCGCAACAGCTGTTCAGTAAGGCCTTTGCGGGACGAGAGGTGACGGTGGAGGAATCCCACGACACCTACTTCGATACCCTGGAGGGCCATTGGACCTGGTGGGTGCGCATCGAGGGCCAACTGGTCGACATTCCGGCCGAGAAACGGGCCGATTGCGACCGTGCGGTGAAGGATGCCATTGCCGCTCTTCAGACTCCTGAAGGCATCCCCTACACGATCCACATGTTGCGCGTAAAAGTCCGCAACCAGGCGGGCGCGTAGGTGGCGCGATTGGATGCATGGCTATGAAAACACTCTTCATCGTCGGTGCAGGCGGATTGGGGAAGGAAGTCGTGGACATCGTTCAGTCGTCTTCCGAGGCGGCGGAGTACGCACTGGCGTTCATCGATGACACCATCGCGCCGGGGACGATCGTCCATGGGATTGAGGTCGTCGGCGCTCGGGCCTTCCTGAGAGCGGTCGATCCCGAGCAATCGGCGGTGTGTGTCGCCATCGGCAGTCCAGCGGTCCGCCGCGACCTTATCGGAGAGATCGAAGGCTGGGGGCTACCGCTTCCGGCGATCGTGGACGCGTCCGCCCTGATCCGGCCGTCTGTCGTGCTGGGTCCCGGCGTGATCGTCGGGGCCCGGGCCTTTCTGAGCACTCAGAGTGTGATCGGTGCCCATGCGGTGATCAATCCGGGGGTGCTTTTGGGGCATGACGTCGTGATCGGACCCTATGCCGTCATCGGAGGGGGCGCGATGTTGTCCGGCGGGGCGAAGGTGGGCGAAGGGGCTTTGATCGGAGCCGGAGCCTCCGTGCTCTTGAATACGTCAGTCGGGGATTGGGCAACGGTCGGCATGGGAGCCGCCGTCTATGCCGCTGTGGAAAACGGCGTCACAGTGCTTGGAAATCCAGCCAGGGCTCTCCCGGTCGTGCGGAAGAAGGGCGAAGGGGCCGGCACGGCTCCCGGGACCGCTACGAACGCCGCGCCGGCGGTGCCGTAGGGCTCTGGGCGGTTCCGTCATAGCGGTTCGGTTGGACGGGGGTGTTGCGATGCATGCGGAATTTATCTCGCCCGATGATCCACGGTGGCAGCGGTATCTCGAATCAAACTGGCACGATTTCTACCATCTGCCGGAATATGTGAAGTTGTGCGCGTACCATGAGGGCGGGATCCCCATGGCCTTCTACGCCCAGTATCGCGGCGCTTCGTTTTTAGCCCCCCTGATCATTCGTCCCCTGCCGGAGTCGCTGAATGCCTCTCCCGGCTGGTGCGATTGCGTCTCGCCCTACGGGTATTCCACGCCGCTGGTGGCTCCGACACAGGAGCAATTGCCGGCCTTTATCGAGGCCTTCTCCGCGCTGGCAAAGGAACGCAGCATAGTGTCGGCATTCTTCCGCCTCCATCCCTTCTCAGAGCTTAACAAGGGAGACCTGTGCCGATTCGGGCAGTTGGTGCACCATGGACCGACCATCTATCTCGACCTGTCCCTCACGCAGGATGAGTTCTGGAAGCAGGTGCGAAGGAATCACAAACAGAATTACCAGCGGTTGGTCCAGGATGGTTTTGACGTGTCGGTCGACGACTGGGCGCGCTTGGGAGAATTCGCGGCACTCTACCGTGACACCATGCTGCGGGTGGGGGCGGTGACCTGTCTGTATTCGGAGCAATATTTCACCGACCTGAAGACCATTCTCGGTCCTGCCATGCATCTCTGTTGTGTTCGGTCCCAGACAGGATCGGTGGTGGCGGGCGGCATTTTCGTCGAGATGGGTGGCTTGGTGCATTATCACCTGTCGGCGACGGCGACGGAGTACCTGCGCCTGGGACCCAATAAGCTCATTATCCCTTTCATGCGTGCCTGGTCGCAGGAACGATTGAACCGCGTCTTGCATCTGGGCGGTGGAGTCGGCGGCGCGTACGATTCGTTGTTCCACTTCAAGGCGGGATTTTCCGATGCTCGGGCGGATTTCTACTCTTACCGCCTGATCGTGGATCAATCCAAGTATGAAAGTCTGTCCCGCGTGGCGGCGACACAAGCCGGGGGAGACCACTCGATCCCGGCCAACTTTTTCCCTGCCTATCGGCGGGCCGTCCCCCATGCACCCCATTTGCCGCCGGTCCCGGCGGCCACAGCGGTCACGCAGGAGCCAGAGGTAGAAGCCTGACTCCGGCTGCCCTCGTTTCTAATCTCCAGTAACGGACCTCTGAGTTTCGAATTCCATCACCCGCGAGAGAGTGGTGCATCGATGGTTCGGGCTGCCCCTCCCGTCATCAGGCCGGCGTTGCCGGACGACAGTGCCGCCATGGCCGCGGTCGTTCGCGCGGCTTCGAGCCCGCTCATGCGGGAGACGACGATTCTCGGAGGTACGGGGCTCGATCATTTTCTTCGCGATCAGATGACATCCGAGTCGGCGAACCGATTTCTGGTGGCCGAGGTCGGAGGGCATATTGTCGGGATGTCGGCCTGGCGGTACGAGGGGGAAGACTTGTTCCTCAACCACTTGTTCGTGCACCCGTCGACACAGGGCCGTCGGGTAGGTACGTCGTTATGGGCGCGGGGGATGGCTGTCATGGAACAGGCCGGAATCCGCGGTCTCTCAGTGGATGTGTACGAGGACAATATCCGCGCCGCGACCTGGTATCGATCGCTCGGCCTGGAGCCGGTCGCAAGACGTCTGCTGATGGCCCTGCCCGTTGCAGCAGGGACGGATGGCCGGTCCGTGTGGACGTCGACCTACCTGGGGGAGGCGGACGAAGTCTATGCCCGTTACGGATTTTCCCAGTTCACGCTGACGACGGAACGCGGCGCTTACGCGATCGGGCGGTTGGGCTCGAGCTATTTTCGCAGCCCGGCGGCGCTGTTGGACGACGAGGCGGCCCACGCTGCGTTGCGCCGGTTGGACCCCCATCGTCGCGTGCTCTGTATCGATGGGCCGGAATGGTGGGAGGCGGCGTCCGAACGGGGGGCCGTGCTCCTGGGGCGGACGGTCCGACTCCAGGCGCCCATCGAGCAGGTGGTCGCCCGTTTGGATCGGGTGTTGTCGGCGTCGGGTTCTGAGTCGGTCAGGCAGTCTTCAGCCGATGGGGAGTACGTATGAATGTCACCGCAAAGAAACACACGCTTCGCATGTTCACGAACGGCGTCTACATCCTTACCTCCCGTAACGACGAAGAGATCGGGGCCGCGACGGTCACCTGGGTTTCGCAAGCCTCGTTTACCCCGCCGCTGCTGACCGTGGCGGTCCGGCCGACCAACAGTGTCTTTCGATGTCTGGCCAAAAGTGCCGTCGCGGTGCTTCACGTCTTGGGGCATCACCAGACGGACCTGGCCAAAAAGTTCTTCACGCCGACTGCGGTTCAGGACGGCACGATCAATGGGGAACCGTTTTGCGACGGCGCCACGCGGGCTCCGATCCTGAGTAATGCGCCGGCCTACTTGGAATGTACCGTGCGCCAGATCGTCGACCAGGGAAGCGATCATGCGGTGGTCATCTTGGAAGTCGTCGACGCCGTCTGTCGCGAACGCGTGAAGCCCCTCACCATGGCCGATACGCCCTGGGAATACGGCGGCTGAACGATACGGACGCCCCTCGACTTGTCACTACGGCTCTCTGCTTCACCTACATTACGGAGGACATCGTGATCACCATGCCGATCATCAGACCCACGCTCCCTTCCTTGGAAGACATTCTCACCATGATGCACAACGGGTGGGAAACGGGAATCGTGACCGTCGGTCCGGTTGTGCGCAGTTTGGAAGAACAGGCGTGCCGCGTGACCGGCGCGCGTCATGCGATCGCGCTGTCGTCCTGTACGGCGGGCCTTATGCTGGTGCCGCAGGCGCTCGGACTCAAGCCCGGTACCGAGGTCATCGTGCCGTCTTTCACCTTTGCGGCTACCGCCCAGGCGCTGCTCTGGAATCGGCTGGTGCCGGTGTTCTGTGACTGCCTGCCCGGGACCTGCACCATCGACCCTGAGGATGTGGAACGGAACATTACGCCGCAGACCGGCGCGATTTGCGGTGTCTCGGTCTATGGGCTGCCGCCCGATGTCGATGCGTTGTTGGAGATCGGGCGACGAAAGGGAATTCCCGTGTATTTCGACAGCGCCCAGGGGTTGGGGGCCACGTATAAGGGGCAGCCGCTCGGGCAATTCGGGGTGTGCGAGGTCTTTTCGCTCAGCCCCACGAAAGTGGTGACCGCGATCGAGGCCGGTTTGTTGACCACGAATGACTCGGCGCTCGCCGAGCGGGTCCGCTCCATGCGCGATTACGGCAAAGACCTGGTGAAGGGAGAAGAGATGGTCCATCTGGGTCTGTCGGCCAGAATGAGCGAACTCCATGCGGCCATCGGGCTGCTGGGTCTCCAGCGGGTGCAGGACCTGGTGAAGGCGAGAACCGAACGGATTGCACTGTACCGTGATCGCTTGGGCCGGTTGCCCGGCTGTCAGGTGCAGGAATACCCCTATGATCGCACCACCAGCGGCAATTACTTCGTCCTCTTCATCGGGGAACAAGCCAAACGCAGTCGCGATCAGGTCTACGACGACCTCAAGCAGGCCGGGATCCAGACGAAGCGATACTTTTACCCGCCGGTCCACGCGCAGGCCATTTTCCAGCAGTATCCGATGAGGCTGAGTGCCAATCTGACGCACACAGCGAAGGCGAGCCGAGAGGGATTGGCCCTGCCGCTGTACTCGCACATGACCGATCAGGAAATCGAATCGGTCTGTGCCGCGGTGAAGCAGCTGTTGGCCTGAATCGGGAGGGGCGGCGAGCGGTTCTGGTATGGCTGTGGCGTCCACTCACTCGGCTGGAGGATGGGGCCTGCTTGGATACGTGACTGCAGCCCTTGTCTCGGCCGGGTTGCTGGCATGGCTCGGGCTGTCGTGGCTCGTAGCCCAGACGGAAGGCGTGTCCCCGGACGATCTCGGCAAGGTCGACATGGTCGTCGCTCTGGCTGGAAGTCCCGATCGAGCCCTGTATGCCAAGGCCCTCGTCACGCAGGGAGTGGCGCCGGACAGCATGACCACGCTCGTTGATCCCTACTGCTTGCGCCTGCGTGGCGTCCGGACGGTCTGCAGAACCTCGGTGCGCAACACGATCGATGAAGCCGTCATCTTGCGGCGCATCTTTGCCCGCGAGCGGGTGAGCAGGGTGATTGTGGTGACCTCGCGTTACCACCTCGCCAGGGCGAGCGCGGTGTTTGCCACCGTGTTCGCGGGCGCGGGGACGACGATACGGGTGGTGGCGCCGCCGGGCGATCGGCTCAGCGCCGAACGGGTCGGGCGGGAAGCCCTGTCCTATCTCCCCAGCCTGATAGCCGCCGCCTTGGCGCGATCAATGCCAGCGGCCTACGAATGGCTGGTGCGCCATCAACAAGTCTGCCCCGACCCGGCCGACTCCTCCACCACCTAGTCGATGGGGCTTCGACATTCGACCGCCGGCCTTCCCCTTCGGTCCGGTCCACTCCGACGGTTCATTCACCTTCAATTGATCGGTCTATTACCATGTTGACACTGTCTCGATTCTCCAATCCGAAGTGCCTGTTCGTGTTGTTGGTGCACATCGCCTTGATGGGAATTGCCAATTACGCGGCCTTCTGGCTCCGCTTCGACGGCCAGATCCCGCCATGGGCGATGGAAATATTCTTGCGCACCCTGCCGCTCCTGATCTGCGTGCGTCTCATGATGTTCATCCCGTTCCGGCTATACGGTACGGTCTGGCAGTACACCAGCCTCTGGGACCTCCGCAACATCGTCGGGGCCACGGCCAGCAGCACCGTCGTATTCTTCCTGGCCACCCGCTATGTGCTCGGACAGACCGCTTATCCCCGGACGGTCTATGTGATCGATGCGTTGCTCCTGATCGTCTTGACCGGCGGGATGCGGGTCGCCCGACGTCTCGGCAATCCCTTGTCCACGACGTCCGATATGAAGCGCGTGTTGATCTATGGAGCGGGCGATGCGGGGGAGCGGCTGGTGCGCGAACTGCGACAGAATCGAGCCTTTGGGTATCACCCGGTCGGTTTCATCGACGACAACCGTCGCAAAATCGGCCAGCGCATCCATGGCGTCAAGGTCTTGGGCACGCGGGCGGAGCTCTCCGGCATGATGACGCGCGTCAAGCCCGACGCCATCCTGATCGCGATGCCGAGCATCGGCGCCGCGGCCATCAGGGAAATCGCCAAGGCGTTGCTGGCGTACAACGTGTCGATCAAGATTCTACCGGATCTGAGCGTCTTGTTGGACGGCAAGTCCGAGGTCAACCAACTTCGCAATCTGTCGGTGGAGGATTTGCTGCACCGGCCACGCGTCGATCTGGATCGATCCCTGACGGCGGCGTTGCTCAAGGGCAAACGCGTGCTGGTGACCGGGGCGGGCGGGTCCATCGGGTCCGAACTCTGCCGGCAGATTGCGTCGTATGAACCGGAATGCCTGGTGCTTTTCGAACGTTATGAGAATGGGCTCTATGCGATCCACAGTGAACTGAGTCCAGGCACGGCGCCGCCCGCCATTTATCCGGTGATCGGCGATGTGACCGATGCGGATCGGCTGCGCTCGACCATGGAGGCCTATCAGCCGCAGATTGTGTTCCATGCGGCCGCGCATAAGCATGTGCCCTTGATGGAGTACAACCCCTGTGAGGCGGTGAAGAACAATGTCATCGGCACACGCACGGTGGCCGGCCTGTCGGAGGAATTCGGTGTCGAACGCTTCATCATGATTTCGACCGACAAGGCCGTGCGCCCGTCCAGCGTCATGGGCGCGACGAAGCGGGTGGCGGAACTGATCATTCAGGACATGGCTCGGACCGGCAAGACGAACTTCATCACGGTCCGGTTCGGCAACGTGTTGGGCAGCAACGGCAGCGTGGTACCGCATTTTCTGCAGCAGATCAAACGGGGCGGCCCGGTGACCGTGACCCATCCGGAGGTGCAGCGGTATTTCATGTTGATTCCGGAAGCGGTCGAGCTGGTCTTGCAGGCCGCCTCGCTGGCGCATCCCGGCGCCGTCTACGTGCTGGAAATGGGCGAACAGGTCAAACTCCAGGACCTTGCACGGCACTTGATCAGGTTGTCGGGGTTCGTGCCGGATCAAGAGATCCCGATCAGCTTCACCGGCCTCAGGCCGGGCGAGAAGCTGGCCGAAGAACTGGTGGGGCCCGATGAAACCGTGACGGCGTCGCCCCTGAAAGAGATCTTGTCCGTCCGATTGAACGAGGTCCCCGAGCGCGAGGTGCTTCGGACCGCGATCGCCGACCTGGAGGAAATGGCCTATCTGCAGAATGCTCCTGAAGTCTTGGCCCGGATCGGCTTGCTGGTGCCGGCGTTTCAGCCCGCCCAGCGCGATGCGGTGCTGGCGGTCGAACGGGATTGGCTCGGCACTGAGGGCGAACAGGAATCCGCGAACCACGAAACACGAGGTGGGGCAGATGGTCACACGCTTTCTACTGGGGTTGTTCGGTCTCTGGCTCGTCGTCGGATTCGGCGCGACGTCGCGGGCGGGGTCGTTGTCTCCCCAGCCGGAACCCTATCGGATCGGCCCGAATGATGTCGTGCGGATCCAGGTCTATGGGGAAGACGATCTCACCGTCGAGCGGAAAGTGGGAGGAGACGGGAAGATCGACTATCCGCTGCTCGGATTGATCCACGTCACGGGGCAGACCACGGAGGCCGTGCAGGCCGATCTGACCGCGCGGCTGGGTGCGGGCTACTTGAAACAGCCCCGCGTCACCGTGTCGATCACGCGACACCGCAATTTCTATGTCAGCGGCGAGGTGAAGGGGGCCGGCGGATATCCCTATGAGCAGGGTCTCACGGTTCAGAAGGCGATCAGCATGGCCGGAGGATTCACCGAGCGGGCCAGCAAGACCGATATCCGGGTCGAGCGCCATCGGGAGAGAGGCGGCGTCGAAATTCTCGATGCCGGAGCGACCACCACGATTCTCCCGGATGATCTCATTTTGGTCGCAGCCGCTCAGCGCTTCTACGTGAATGGGGAAGTGCATAAGCCGGGAGGCTACGGATACGAGCGCGGCCTGACGATCCATATGGCCATTACCATGGCGGGAGGGTTTACCGAGAAGGCATCGAAGAAACCCAAGGTCCTTCGGATCGTCGACGGGAAGGAACAGACGTTCGAATTGTCGTTGAACGCGCCTGTGTTGCCCGACGACATTATCGTGGTGTCGCAACGATTCTTCTGAGGCGACGCGCTCGTCCGGATACGACGCCACTGGCTCACCACCTGGAACGTGGAGGCGAGGCAGCGTATGGGTACACGAGTCATCTCCTGTTGGCTGGCGGTGCTCCTGCTGGTCCTGACGACATGGCACGCAGTCGCAGGAGAGACGAAAGGGCCGCCGGCCGGCTACCGCATCGGCCCCAACGATGTGATCCGGATCCAAGTGTTCGGCGAAGAAGACTTGTCGGTGGAGGCCCGAGTCAGCGGAGACGGCAAGTTAGATTATCCGCTACTGGGGGTGTTGCAGGTCGGCGGGAAGACCACCCAGGATTTGCAGGCGCTGCTGACGAAGCGATTGTCCGCAGGGTACGTGCGATCACCCAAAGTCACGGTCTCCATCGCCCGCCATCGCAACGTGTATGTCAGCGGCGAGGTCAAGACGCCGGGAGGGTTTCCCTTCGAGGACGGCCTGACCGCGCAGAAGGCCGTGACCATGGCCGGCGGCTTCACCGACAAGGCGGTGCGCAACGGGCTGACCATCACGCGCCGTTCGGAGGGGCACGAACAGACCTTCAACGCGCCCCTGACCACGCCCTTGTTGCCCGACGATATGCTCGTCGTGGCGCAATTGCAGAAGTTTTATCTGATGGGCGAGGTGATGCGCCCAGGTCCCTATCCCTTCGAAGAGCAGCTGACCGCGAAAAAGGCCGTGTCGTTCGGCGGTGGCTACACCGACAAGGCTGACAAGAAGACTCTCAAGGTGACGCGCGTCACGGAGAGCGGTGCTCAAACCATCGCGATCGGCCCGGATGACCTGATCTTGCCCAGCGACATCCTGGCGGTCGGCAGTCATAATTACAAGGTCTACATCAGCGGTGAGGTGCGGGCTCCGGGAGCCTATCCCTACAGCGAAAATATCAGCCTGCAGAAGGCCCTCACCCTGGCCGGCGGGGTGACGGAGAAAGCCGACCGGAAGGAGATGACCGTCCGGCGCGTCGTAGGGGGGCAGGAGCAGACGCTGGTGCTGCCGCTGGAGGCTGCCGTTCAGCCCGAAGACCTCATTGTGGTGCGTGAGGGACAGAAAGTTTACGTCACGGGGGAGGTGAAGACGCCGGGCCGCTACGCGTATGAAGCGGGGGCGACGGTGCAGCGGGTGCTGACGTTGGCGGGTGGGGTGACGGAGAAGGCGGAGGCGAGCGTCATCAAGCTGACGCGGATAACGGCGGCGGGGGTGGAGACGAGGGTCGTGGCGTCGGACGCGGCGGTGGTACCGGAGGACATCATCCTGGTGGTGCCGAAGAGCGATCAATTTTATATCAGTGGCGAAGTCAAGACGCCCGGTAGCTACGCGCACAAGGAGGGGCTGAGCCTGCAGAAGGCGTTGGCGATGGCGGGGGGGGCGACGGAGAAGGCGGACCGGCAGGCGCTGACGGTGCGGCGGGTGGTGGGGGGGCAGGAGCAGACGCTGGTGTTGCCGCTGGAGGCGGCGGTGCAGCCGGAAGATCTGATCATCGTGCGGGAGGGGCAGCGGGTGTATGTCACGGGGGAGGTGAAGACGCCGGGGCGGTACCCGTTCGAAGCGGGGGCGACGGTGCAGCGGGTGCTGACGTTGGCGGGCGGGGTGACGGAGAAGGCGGAGGCGAGCGTCGTCAAGCTGACGCGGACGACGGCGGAGGGGGTGGAGACGACGGTCGTGGCGTTGGACGCGGCGGTGGTACCGGAGGACATCATCCTGGTGGTGCCGAAGAGCGATCGGTTTTATGTGAGCGGGGAGGTCAAGAATCCGGGGGGCTACGCGCACAAGGAGGGGCTGAGTCTACAGAAGGCGTTGGCGATGGCCGGGGGCGCGACGGAGAAGGGGGATGTGGAGCGGGTGCAGGTGGTGCGGATCGTGAACCACCAGGAAGAGCATGTGGCGGTGACGCTGGAGTCGCTGGTGTTGCCGGAGGATACGATCGTGGTGGCGGAGCGGCAGAAGGTGTATGTGACGGGCGAGGTGCGGACGCCGGGGCGGTATACGTATGAGGCGGGGCTGTCGGTGCAGAAGGCGGTGAGCATGGCGGGCGGGTTCACGGAGAAGGCCGACAAGCTGGACGTGCGGGTGGAGCGGCGGGGGGCGGGCGGGGTGACGACGGTGCCGGTGGAGCCGCAGGCGGTGCTGCAGCCGGAGGACCTGGTGGTGATCCCGCAGGCGCGGCGGTTCTATGTGAACGGGGAAGTGAAGAAGCCGGGGGACTTTTGGTATGAACGGGGGCTGACGCTGCACATGGCCATTACGATGGCCGGGGGGTTCACGGAGAAGGCGTCGAAGACGCCGAAGGTGTTGCGGCGGGTGAACGGGCAGGAGCGGACGGTGGAGGTCGCGTTGGATGCCCCCATCCAACCCGACGACATCATCGTCGTCGTCCAACGCTTCTTCTGAGCACCCTTGTGCCCTTGCCGAGTGAGTGGAGAGAGAGGCAGAATGGGACGGCAGTCCGGCCGTTCCTATCGTTCGAATCGGAGGTAAAAGTCGTTTATGGTCAAGCGGGTCCTCTTGTGCTGGGTCAACGCCGTGATGGTGCTGCTCCTGGCTTTCGGTGTGGCGGCGGCGGAGTCCGGGTACCGTATTGGGCCTAACGATGTCATTCGAATCCAGGTGTATGGTGAGGACGATTTGACCCTTGAGAGTCGGGTCGGCGGGGACGGCAAGCTGAATTATCCGCTGTTGGGCATGTTACAGGTCGGAGGACAGACCACCGAAGATCTGCAGGCCGATCTCACCAAGCGCCTCGCCGCGGGCTATGTGCGGTCGCCCAAGGTGAGCGTCACCATTGTTCGCCATCGCAACGTCTATGTCAGCGGCGAGGTCAAGGCGCCGGGCGGCTTTGCGTTTGAAGACGGGTTGACGGTGCAAAAGGCCATTACCATGGCCGGCGGCTTCACCGAGAAAGCGGCCAAGAACACCCTGAGCATCACACGCCGGAAGGCCGAAAAGGAAGAGCTGCTGTCGGCTCAGCTCCATACCCCCCTCCTGCCGGACGACACGATCGTCGTGGGACAGTTACAGAAGTTTTATCTGATGGGCGAGGTGACGCGTCCCGGTCCGTATCCCTATCCTTCGGAGGATCAATTGACGGCCAATAAGGCCATTTCACTTGCGGGGGGCTTCACGGACAAGGCGGAACGACAGGTGCTCAAGGTGACGCGGGTCACGGAGAGCGGCGCCTTGACGGTGGCGATCGGACCGGACGACGTGGTGCTGCCGAACGACATCCTGGCGGTGAGCACGCAGAATCGAAAGTTCTACATCAGCGGTGAGGTGCGCACCCCCGGCGCCTATCCGTTCAACGAGACCATCAGTTTGCAGAAGGCGTTGGCGATGGCGGGGGGGGCGACGGAGAAGGCGGACCGGCAGGCGCTGACGGTGCGGCGGGTGGTGGGGGGGCAGGAGCAGACGCTGGTGTTGCCGCTGGAGGCGGCCGTTCAGCCCGAAGACCTCATTGTGGTGCGTGAGGGACAGAAAGTTTACGTCACGGGGGAGGTGAAGACGCCGGGGCGGTACCCGTTCGAAGCGGGGGCGACGGTGCAGCGGGTGCTGACGTTGGCGGGCGGGGTGACGGAGAAGGCGGAGGCGAGCGTCGTCAAGCTGACGCGGACGACGGCGGAGGGGGTGGAGACGACGGTCGTGGCGTTGGACGCGGCGGTGGTACCGGAGGACATCATCCTGGTGGTGCCGAAGAGCGATCGGTTTTATGTGAGCGGGGAGGTCAAGAATCCGGGGGGCTACGCGCACAAGGAGGGGCTGAGTCTACAGAAGGCGTTGGCGATGGCCGGGGGCGCGACGGAGAAGGGGGATGTGGAGCGGGTGCAGGTGGTGCGGATCGTGAACCACCAGGAAGAGCATGTGGCGGTGACGCTGGAGTCGCTGGTGTTGCCGGAGGATACGATCGTGGTGGCGGAGCGGCAGAAGGTGTATGTGACGGGCGAGGTGCGGACGCCGGGGCGGTATACGTATGAGGCGGGGCTGTCGGTGCAGAAGGCGGTGAGCATGGCGGGCGGGTTCACGGAGAAGGCCGACAAGCTGGACGTGCGGGTGGAGCGGCGGGGGGCGGGCGGGGTGACGACGGTGCCGGTGGAGCCGCAGGCGGTGCTGCAGCCGGAGGACCTGGTGGTGATCCCGCAGGCGCGGCGGTTCTATGTGAACGGGGAAGTGAAGAAGCCGGGGGACTTTTGGTATGAACGGGGGCTGACGCTGCACATGGCCATTACGATGGCCGGGGGGTTCACGGAGAAGGCGTCGAAGACGCCGAAGGTGTTGCGGCGGGTGAACGGGCAGGAGCGGACGGTGGAGGTCGCGTTGGATGCCCCCATCCAACCCGACGACATCATCGTCGTCGTCCAACGCTTCTTCTGAGCGAATCCTCGTAGTCTTGTTTTCAACCTTCCTTGTTCAGGCAATCGCCTCAGCCAGGTGCTTGCTCCAGTCAGGTTCCTTTCACTCACGATTCCCGCCGCACAGGTATTATTTTAGTGTCTGATCTTCCGGAATGCATTCCGTCGGCATCAGCTCGCCGCCATGGAAGTGCGAGAGCTGTCGCCAGCGGCGAAACAGGCCTGTGGCGTCAAAGATCAGTCGATATTCTTCGCACCACATTCCGGGAGCCGTCAGGCGGTTGCCGGATTGTTGCTCCCACAACTCGTACACCCAGATCGTTTCTCCCGCTTCCCCCTGCCGTACTGATTTCGGCGACCCCAGCTCCTGTTTGATCTCCGCCTGGGTCGCCCGTCCCTTGACCTCATCCAAGTAGGCGGCCTCTCGTCCCTGTAGATGACTGCAGGCTGCGAGGAACAGGGCGGCCGCCACGATCCCATACACTGTTCCGCCATTCATGGGTATCCTCCAGATTCCGGCGTGAGTGTCGATCTTCCAGCTGTTTGTCCGGGGATTGTACACCGATCGCCGCGATCCGTCTTCTGTTGAGCAACATTGTGGGCGGTGAGGCGGTTGACAGAGTGAGACGGCGTGAGAGGGCAGCCGTTACAGAACGGATGCGGCCGGCACCCTTGTGCCTGGAAGAATCGGCGTAGATGGGAAAGGGAGAGTGATCAGACGGCTTTTTTGACCAGTCCGGACCGCAGGCAACGGGTGCAGACGCGAATGCGCAAGGTGGAGCCGTTGACCAAGGCCCTCACACGCTGCAAATTCGGATTGAACACGCGCTTCGTCTTGTTGTTCGCGTGGCTGACGTTGTTTCCGGTTTGATGCTTCTTTCCACAGAGATCACAGGCAAATGCCACGGCCCTACTCCTTTGTTTCGGCGTCGCAATACGACTGGCCCTCGACCGGGGGGGATGCTACCATAGCGCCGCAGCTCAACACAAGCCGTTGCCGTGAATTCTCCCATCGAGATGGGCAGGCGACGGAGGCATTTCATTCGGGACGCGTTATGGACCATGTCACACTCATCGGACTGCTGGCAGGTGCCCTCACCACCATCGCCTTTATTCCTCAGCTCCAACAAACCTGGCAGACCAGATCCGCCAAGGACGTCTCGCTGGGGATGTTGCTCACGTTTACGACCGGCGTGGCCCTCTGGTTGCTGTATGGTCTGTTGCTCGGCGCCCTGCCGATCATTCTGGCCAACCTGGTGACCCTCGTCTTGACGCTGGCCATCCTCATCCTGAAGTTGCGTTTTCGCCGTCGTCAAGATTCAGCTTGACAAGATCCTGCGGCCTCTCCTACAGTCTGCTCCGTTCATAGACACCTTGGGCCAAGGGAAGAGGGTGCGAAGCCCTCGCGGTCCCGCCGCTGTAAATGGGGACGAAACCCGCAGGCGCCACTGTTCACCGGTCGGTGAACGGGAAGGCGCGGGGAGTAGGACGAACCATGAGCCAGAAGACCTGCCCGAGGGGAGACCCTTTATTCCCTCGTGGGCTGGGGAATAGGCGAGGATGAGGTGCGGGTGTAATCCTCAGGGTACCGTGGAGGCCCTGGGGATTTTTTATTTGCGCAAAGTTCATCCGTTCCACCTGCAGCGACTGTCTGCCGTCTGCCTGGGAGTCTGGTGCTGTGTCGTTCTGGCTTGGTGCTCCATCGCATTCGGCGAAGGCTCTGGTGACCCCACCGTGATGAAACGACGACAACAGGGCATCCTCACGGGGATGCCGTTTATGGCGAACATCACGCCGCGCACCTTCATCGACGATGCGGGGCGGAAACTGTATATCGCCAAGGCGCCCATGCGTGTCGTTTCGCTGGCGCCGAGTATTACGGAAATGTTGTTCGCCTTAGGGCTGGACGAGCAGATCGTCGGCGTGACGGACTTTTGTAACTTTCCCCCGGCTGCGAGTTCGAGACCCAAGATCGGATATGCCCATCCCAACCTGGAGTCGCTGCTGGCCCTGAATCCGGACCTGGTGGCGGCCCCGAAAGAGTTCGCGCGTGCGAATCTCCTGACCAAGCTGGATGAATTGAAAATTCCGGTCCTGTTGCTCGAAGCCACCTCGGTGGAGAGCGTGTTCGCGCACATCCACACGCTTGGCAGAATCTTCGACCGTGTGTCCGTCGCCCATGCGCTGACCCGCGCCATGCGGGAACGAATGGCTGCGATCACCGCTCGAGTGGAGGCCCTCCCACGGCGGCGAGTGTTGTATGTGATCAACAGCGAACCCCTGATCACCGTGGGGCCTGGCAGTTATCTCCATCAAATGATCGGCTTGGCCGGCGGGATCAATATTGCAGCAGGCGCCTCCTCACCCTACCCCAGACTGACCATGGAAATGGTTCTGAAGGAAGATCCGGAGGTGCTCATCTTCCCGATGGGCTCCGTCGAAACGGTGCCGCGGAGCGAGCAGCAGGCATGGCGACGCTGGACCACTCTGTCCGCCGTCAAGCAGGAACGCCTGCGTCAGGTGCCCGCCGACGCGCTCAACCGTCCTGGCCCGCGGGTCATGGAGGGGCTGGATGCGTTGGTCGCGGTCATTCACCCCGAAGCCGCCGTCGCGACGCCGACGGAACGCCCATGATGCCCTCCCTCGGTCATTCCACTACCCCGAGCACCTCGACCGAGCCGAGCTGCCTCTCTCCGGAAACCATCCCGCCGGCTGCCCGTTCGATCGACCCCCGTGCCTCTCTTGAAGGAGCCGTTCTGACCTCTGCACGTTGGTGGAGCGTCATGGGCGGGCTTTCCCTGGCTGCCCTGTTATCGGTGGTGATCTGTGTTCAGGTCGGCACGCATTTCGTCGGGATCGGCGAACTGTGGCAGGTTGTCGCCAGCGCGCTGGTCGGGCTCTTTCGCGAACAGGAACCCTTGGGCACGACCGGCGTCATCTTGCTTGAGGTACGGTTGCCGCGCGTGTTGCTCGGATTCCTCACGGGGCTCTGCCTGGCATCCGTCGGCGTGACGCTCCAGGCGCTGCTCCGGAATCCCTTGGCGGATCCCTACGTGCTCGGCGTCTCCAGTGGTGCGGCCTTGGGGGTGGCCCTGGCGGTGCTGTTGGGAATCGGCACCACCCTCTGGTCCCTCTCCGCCTTGCCGCTCTTCGGCTTCGCGGGAGGGCTAGTGGCGTTGCTGGTCCTGTACCGAATGGCCGCGACGGCCGACCGGCTGCCGGTCCATTCGATCTTGCTGGCCGGGGTGATTTTGAACGCCATTTTCTCGGCGCTGATCATGTTCATTACCTCCATCATGGAGCCGAACCGATCGTTCGGGATGATGGCCTGGCTCATGGGGTCGCTCATGGCGCCGGCCTCCCCGAGCTTCCTGGCGCTGTCGCTCTACCTGCTGCTCGGGTGGGTCTTGCTCATGAAACAGGTGCGAGCGCTCAATCTGCTGGCCATGGGGGAGGAGGTGGCACGATCGTTGGGGGTGGATACGGAAGGCATCAAGCGCCGGCTCTTTTTGCTCTCCGCCCTGTTGACCGGGGCGGTCGTGTCGGTGAGCGGAATGATCGGCTTCATCGGGATGGTGATTCCCCACGCGGTGCGGTTGGTGCTTGGCGCAGACCACCGCCTGTTGTTGCCGGCGTCGGCCTTGGTCGGCGGCATGTTCTTGATGCTGGCCGATACGGCTGCGCGGACATTGTTCGTACCGTCGGAAGTGCCGGTCGGCATCATCACCGCCTTGGCCGGGGGGCCGTTTTTCATCTATCTCCTGGTCTGGCGAAAGGATCGCCTGGCATGAGGTCGCCGTTGCGACAGGACGGCCAGGTGACTTGCGAAGAGACGCGCTCCCGTTTGGCGCCGGCTTATGAGGTGTGCGGCCTAGAGTTCGGCTACGACCAAGGCCGTGGCCGGATCGGCCGACTGGTGCTCCAGGACGTGGCGCTGCAGGTGGAATCCGGAACCATGCTCGGCATCGTGGGGCCGAACGGTTCGGGCAAAACGTCGCTGCTTCGGTTGCTGGCGAAGCTGGCCGTTCCGCAACAGGGGACCATCAGGCTGTTCGGGCGGCCACTCACCGAGTGGTCGCAGGAGGAGGCGGCGAGGCATCTAGCCTTCGTGGCGCAGGACCAGGCCCAACCCTTTCCCTTCACAGTGGCAGAAACCGTCTTGATGGGGCGGTTTCCCCATCGCCGGCGCAGCCGATGGGATCTCGGGTTCGGATGGGAGAACCAAGAGGACCGTGCGGCGGCGACGCACGCGATGGCGACCCTAGATATCGCCCATCTCGCCTCGCGCCTTATCACGGAGCTCTCCGGAGGAGAACGGCAGCGCACGATGATCGCCCGCGCCTTGGCGCAAACAACGGAGGTGTTGCTGCTGGATGAGCCGACCGCGTTTCTCGATCTCCAGCACCAGCTCGACATTTGTACGGTCTTGCGTCGGCTGTGCGACCGGCTGGGACTGACCGTCGTCATCGTCTCCCACGACCTGAACCTCGCCAGCCAGTATTGTGACCGGATCGTCATGTTGCGCGACGGGCGGGTGTGGGCACAGGGGCTCCCTCAGGAGGTGTTCACGGTCGAGACGTTGCGTGGTGTGTATGGCTGCGAAGTCTTGATCGATGTCCATCCAGACTCGGGCCTTCCGCGTATGACCTTGCCGCGATATGCGGGGTTGCCGAGACAGGGGTGAACGCAGAGCGGGAGGGGTTCGCGCCCGGCCCACCCGCGTGAACGACAGGGGCGCGTCACCATTGGAGAACGGAGTGTCAGGAAGACGCCGTCAGCGTCGGGGAAGATGGTGCAACTCCATCACGGTGCCGCCACTGTAAACGGGGAGTGACCCTGCAGCGAGCCACTGGCACGTTGTGCCGGGAAGGCGCAGGGAAGCGATGAGCCGTAAGTCAGGAGACTCAACTGACGGCTGTTACGACTGAGCCCTTCGAGCGAAAGGGAGTGTCAGTATGTCGTGTCGTGTCAGGGCATGGTCCGTCTATGTGCTGTTGGTCTGTACTGTGAGTTGCCCGCCTGTGTGGATGTCCATCGCCTCCGCCGAAGACCCTCCGGAGCCTGAGCCCGTGGTGCATGCCGAAGAAGTCGTGGTCTCGGCCACAAAAACTCCGGTGCCGGTGAGCCAAGTGACCAGCGCCGTGGAGGTCATCAGCGCGCAGGACATGAAGCGACAGAACATCAGGAGCGTGGTCGACGCCCTTCGGCTGGCTCAAGGATTGGCGGTCTTTTCGAACGGCGGGCCAGGGACCGAAGTTACGGCTAGGATTCGCGGCGGCGGGGCGAATCAGACCCTCGTGCTGATCGACGGCGCGATCGTCAACAGCGGAACCGTGGGGAGTTATAACTTCGCCAACCTGACCACCGACAACATCGAGCGGGTCGAAATTCTCCGCGGGTCACAGAGTATGTTGTGGGGGTCGGACGCCATGGGTGGGGTCATCAACATCGTGACGAAGAAGGGCCAAGGACCGTTCTCGGCCACCGGATTCATGGAATACGGCTCCTTCGCGTCGATGCGCGAAGGGGGCACCGTGTCAGGAAAGCACGGCGCGGTGGATTACAGCCTCTCTCTCTCCCGCTGGGACACCTCCAGTTTCTCCGCGGCGAACTACCGACGCGGGGCCACGGAGCGGGATTCCTATCGTAACTGGCAAGGATCGGGGCGCGTGGGGGTGGATCTTCCGCACGACGGCCGCCTCGATTTCACCATGCGCTGGATGAACTCCGATGTGCAGTTGGACAATCTGTCGGCGACGGCACCCAATGACGTGTATGGCTCGAAGATTCGGAGTCAAGAATACGTCTTCAGTGGCAGTTATGAGCAGCCGATCACGACCTGGTGGACGCAGAAACTGACGCTCGCCCGCTCCCAAGAAGCCTCACTCTTTCTCCCCGGCACCTTGCAGCGCAGTCTCGTCACCGGCGCCTTCAGCACGCCGTTCGGCGACCCGAACGAAACCCGGGTCTTGTCGAATCGGCTCGAATGGCAGCACAACGTTCAGGTCACGAAGCTGTTGCTGCTGAGCGCGGGATACCAGTTTCGCGAACAGCAGGGTGAAAACGACACCGGTCTCACCAATCGCATCTTGAGTTCGCACGCCGGATTCGCGCAGGCCCAATTCAACCTCTGGGATCGCCTGTTCGCCACGGCCGGTGTTCGGCAGGACAGTTACAACGTCTTCGGCGACGCCACGACTTATCGCCTGACCGGCGGGTACTACCATAAAGAAACGGATACGAAACTGCGGGCTGGGTATGCCACCGGCTTTCGAGCGCCCAGCATGAACGAATTGTACTTCCCCAATTTCGGCAATCCGAATTTGGGGCCGGAAAAGAACCAAAGCCTGGATGTGGGGATCGACCAGTATGCCCTGTCGAAGCAATTGAAACTTACCGGAGGATTCTTCTGGAATCGCTACCGGAATCTCATCACCACGACCTTCGATCCCGGGTTTTGCGCGCCGTTCAGTACCTTTGGATTTTGTCCTCAGCAGATCGGCGAAGCTTCGACGAAGGGGTGGGAAGCCGGGCTCTCCTATACCTATTCCGGCGACCACCCCTTCCTCAAGGGGCTCGTGGTGCAGGCGAATTATACCCACACCATGACCCGCGACCTGATGACCCAGACCCGTCTGCCCCGCTGGCCCGCCGACCAGTGGAGCGCAGCGGTCAGTTACCAGCCTATCGAGCCGCTGTGGATCACGCTCACGGGCCGCTATGTGGGGTCGCGCTACAACACGACCGGTGACCGGCAGAACTTGCCGGCGTTCGATGTCTGGTCGCTGGCCGTCACCTACGATGTGACCAAGCGCCTGCAGGCCTATCTGCGGGCGGACAATCTCTTCAATGAAAAATACGAGGAGATCACCAGCGGCGGGACGCCGATCCGCTCCATTTTCGGCGGCCTTCGCATCACCTTCGGCGAGAAGGCGTGAACGGCATGGGGAGCGTCTGATGCACTGTCCGCGTCTGGTCATTGCCGGCACCCAGAGCGGTGTCGGCAAAACTACGGCCACCCTCGCGCTCTTGGCAGCATTAAAGGCCAGAGGGCTGGTGGTCCAGCCCTTCAAAGCGGGGCCGGATTTTATCGATCCGGGGCACCATCGCGCCGCGACCGGCCGCGCATCGCGGAACCTGGACGGATGGATGTTAGGGGAAGCCGTCAATCGCTCCCTCTTTGCGCGCGCCTCAGCCGATGCAGACCTATCGATCATCGAAGGGATGATGGGGTTGTTCGACGGAAGTTCGTCGGTGCATGAACGGGGCAGCACGGCGGAATTGGCCAAACAATTGGCTGCGCCGGTCTTGCTGGTGATCGATGGGAGCGCCATGGCGCGGTCCGCCGCCGCCATGGCCTCGGGGTATGAGCGATTCGATCCCGCCCTGCAGGTGCGGGGAGTCCTGTTTAATCGCGTTCGCAGCGAGGGCCATTATCGGCTGCTGCGGGAGGCCGTGCAGGCGGAGACGGACCTCACGGTCGTAGGGTACCTGAGGCCGGACGAGGGCGTGACGATTCAGGATCGCCATCTCGGATTGCGAACCGCCATCGAGGTGGGGGCTGGTGATCTCTACGACCGGCTGGCGCGATCCGCAGCAGATACGATCGACTTGGAACAGATAGAAACCTTGGCTCGTGCCGCGGAGACCTTTCCGGAAACCACGCTGCCGGTTGCTCCACCGCGAGCGCACCGGCAACAGGTGCGAGTCGGCGTGGCCTACGATCCGGCCTTTTGTTTTTACTATCAGGACAACCTGGACTCGCTCGAAGCGGCGGGTGCTACGCTCGTGATGTTTTCACCATTGCGGGATGCCCAGGTGCCGGATGCTGACCTGTTGTATTTCGGCGGTGGGTATCCCGAACTCTACGGCGAGGCCTTGGCGGCCAATGGTTCCCTGCGTAGGGCAGTGTGGAGTTTTGCCCGAAACGGAGGCGCCATCTACGCCGAATGCGGCGGGTTGATGTTCTTGACGGAGGCGATTCGCGACGCTGCGGGGCGACGACATGAGATGGTGGGCTTGTTTCCGGCGGAAGCGGTGATGCGAAGCGATGGGATGACGTTGGGGTACCGGACGGTGCGGGTCACGGGGCCCTGTCTCTTGGGCTCTTCCGGAACACAGGTGCGCGGCCATGAGTTTCATTATTCGAGACTTGCGCCGACCGATGAACTGCACTATGCCTGTACCCTGTCAGATGCAGCAGGCAACCCTGTCGGGCAGGACGGCTTGACGAGGGACAATACCCTCGCGTTGTATAGTCACCTGCATTTCGGCAGCCATCCGGAGGCTGTCGTGCATATGCTGGAAGCGTCAAGTCGGCCACGTCGAACGCAGGTGACGATCAGGTAGGAGAGACATGGCGGCGCAGGACGAACACAAGGCGAAGATGCAGCGATTGAAGGCTTCGGTGGATCGCCGAATCGAGGCGGCGCAGGAGGAGAAGGGTTTATTGATCGTCTACACCGGCGCGGGAAAGGGAAAAACCACCGCCGCCCTCGGGATGGTGCTTCGGTGCCTCGGCCACGGGATGAAGGTGGCGATCGTCCAGTTCATCAAGGGCGCCATCGACACGGCGGAGGAGCGTGTGCTGAAGTCGTTCGGCGACCGCGTGGCCTTCCTCCGCATGGGTGAAGGCTATACCTGGGAGACACAGGACCGGGCGCGCGATACGGACCATGCACAAGCGGCCTGGGCGAAGGCTTGTGAGTTCATGAGCGACGCCGGCTATGCGATGGTCATCCTGGATGAGTTCAACATCGCGCTGCATCACAACTATGTGCCTCTGGACGAGGTCCTTCCTCATGTGCGGCGGCGTCCGCCGATGCAGCATGTCGTCATCACCGGCAGAGGGGCGCCGGCTGAATTGATCGCCGCGGCAGATCTGGTGACTGAGATGAAGCAGGTGAAACACCCGTTCCGTGACGGTATCACGGCGCAGGCGGGAGTGGAGTTTTGAAGGGGCCGGTGCGCAAGACCTGCGAGCGTTGCCGGCAGCCCTTCGAGTGCGGCGGGTATCAATGTTGGTGCGGCACGGTCGGGATCACCGAACGGCAGATGGACTGGATTGCCGCTCGTTATGAAGATTGCCTTTGTCCCGCGTGCCTGCAGTTGGTGGCGGACGGGGTGCTCGGACCGGTGGATATAAGCCGCAGTGCGTAGACGCGACAGGAACCGCGAAGGTGACAGGAGATCGAAGGATGCGAATTACCAAAGTCTATACGAGAACCGGCGACGCGGGGCAGACCAGGCTGGCGGGGGGACAGCAGGTGTGGAAAGACTCCCTGCGGGTCGAGGCCTATGGAACGGTGGATGAGTTGAATGCCTCCGTGGGATTGGCGCGAGCGATGAATGTCGAGGTCGGGAAGGACTCTGTTGCCGCAGCGCAGCTCGAAGCGGATCTACGGTGGGTGCAGAACAAGCTTTTCGATGTGGGGAGCCTTCTGGCGACGGCACCGGGACAGACCTTTCCCAACATGCCGACAGTGACGGATCGGGACGTCGAACGCCTTGAACGGATCATCGACCGCTGTCAGGAGGAACTGGAACCGCTGAAGGAATTCATCCTGCCCGGCGGGGGCAAGGTCTCGGCGACGCTCCACCAAGCCAGGACCATTTGCCGGCGGGCTGAACGGATGTGCATTCGTCTCTCGCGCGAGGAATCGATGTCGGCCGAACTCAATAAGTTTCTCAATCGCCTGAGCGATGCATTGTTCGTATGGGCGCGCTGGGTGGCGAAGACGCAGGGAGAGCCGGAATTCCTCTGGCAGCGCGACTCGAAGGCGACAGAGGAATGACGCCATGAAGCGGTCGCAGCGGCGACGGTCGCGTCTCATCCTTGTGCTCGGAGGGGCCTCTTCGGGAAAGAGTCAGATCGCATTAGAGCAGGCCGGCCTCGGCGGACCGAAGGCCTTTGTGGCGACGGGAGAGGCCTTGGATGATGAAATGGCGGAACGGATTGCTCGGCATCGCGCCACCCGCTCTGCGGAATGGGCGACCGCTGAGGTGCCCCGGGATCTGGCCGGGTGGTTCCGTTCGCACGGGAGCCGTTACCGCACGATCGTTGTGGATTGTCTCACGCTGTGGTTGAGCAACCTGTGCGGCCGCCGCACCGAGTCGATGGACCCCAGCCCTCAGGTCGAGGATCTGCTGCAGGCCATCCGCACCACGCCGGCCAGGGTTCTGTTGGTGAGCAATGAACTGGGGTTTGGGCTGGTGCCGGCGACGTACCGAGCCCGCGCCTTTCGCGACTTGGCTGGACGGGTCAACCAACAGATTGCTGCGGCGGCAGACGAAGTCTACGTCGTAATTGCCGGTCAGTCGTTGAGACTCAAGTGAAGGGACAGGGAACATGACATTGGACGAAGCGATCACGCAGATCGAGCCCCCAGACCACCACATAGCCGCACAGGTCCAGGTGCGCCTGGATCGGTTGACGAAACCCCGTGGCAGCCTCGGACGGCTCGAAGAGGTGGCCGTTCGGTATGCCACCATAATCGGCGAGGTGCTGCCGAAGGTGCCGCGTGGGGCCGTCTTCACCTTCGCGGCAGACCATGGTGTGGCGATCGAAGGTGTCAGCGCCTACCCGCGCGAGGTGACACAACAAATGGTCTTGAATTTTCTCCGTGGAGGCGCCGGGGTCAACGTCTTGGCCCGCCATACGGGTGTCGAAGTGCGGGTGGTGGATATCGGGGTAGCGGCGGAGTTCGGGACAATACCGCAGCTCATCCAGCAGAAGGTGATGCCGGGGACCAGGAATTTCCTCGTGGAGCAGGCCATGAGCCGCGAACAAGCCCGGCGTGCGCTGGAAGTCGGTACGATGCTGGCGCTCGACGCGGCGCGTGACGGCATCGGCCTGATCGGGACCGGAGAGATGGGCATCGGCAACACCACCGCCAGTGCGGCAATCACCACGCTGTTGACGGGACGGCCGGTCGCCGAGGTGACGGGGCGGGGGACAGGGATCGATGACACGACCCATCAGCACAAGGTGTCCGTCATTCGACGGGCCCTCGATCGGCACCGTCCGGACCCGACCGATGCCCTCGATGTACTGGCCAAGGTCGGGGGATTGGAAATCGCCGGGCTGGCCGGGCTCATGCTCGGTGCGGCGGCACGGCGGATACCGGTGGTCCTGGATGGATTCATCGCCGGAGCCGCCGCCTTGATTGCGGTCGCTCTCCAGCCCCATTGTCGGGAATACCTGATTGCTTCGCATCGCTCGGTGGAGCCGGGGCACCAGGCCGTTTTGGAACAGCTTCGTCTCCGACCTCTCTTGGACCTCGATCTACGGCTTGGTGAAGGGACAGGTGCCTGCCTCGGCATGGGCCTCGTGCAGGCCGCGGTGAAAGTTCTCACGGAGATGGCTACCTTCGACGAGGCGGGGGTTTCCGACCGTGGCTGAATCGGCCGGTGTGGCCAGGCCCTTCGTGTTTGCCTGGCATTTCCTGACGGCCATCCCGCTGAGTCGGGTTCATCATGATCCGACGGCTGCGGAGTTGGCTTCGTCCATGGCTTGGTATTCCACCGTCGGCCTCCTCATCGGCGGATTGTTGGTGGCGGTCGATCAGGGGCTAAGCCTGCTGTTCGCGCCGGTGGTCGCCAATGCGCTGTTGATCGTCTTGCTGGTCCTCGTCACACGCGGCTTGCACCAAGATGGATTGGCGGACACCCTGGATGGGCTGGCCGGAGGAAAGACGCCGGAGGACCGATTGCGGATCATGCGCGATCCGCGGGTGGGGGCGCTTGGAGCGACAGGCCTCTTCCTGTCGCTGCTGTTGCGCTACGCGGCTTTGATGGCCTTGCCCCAGCCCATTTGGGTCCCGATGTTGTTTTGCGCGCCGGCGTTAGGTCGCTGGGCGATGGTGACGCTGGCCCTGTCCATGCCCTATGCCCGAAGCGGCGGAGGATTGGCTGCCCCTTTTCTTCAGCACCTGTCGCTGTCCCATGTGTTGTGGTCATCCCTGGTCTTGGCGCTCGCGCTGGCGGCGGGACTTGGTTTTCCCATCGCGCTGGCGACCGTGACGGTGGGGCTGGCGTTGCTGGGCCTCCTACGACAGACTTTCTTGAGGTGGTTCGGCGGGGTGACGGGGGATTTGCTGGGCGCCACCAACGAAGTGGTCGAAATTCTGTTTCTCCTTCTGGTTCCGCTGATGGTGCCGGTGCGATGACGGGGAATGAGTTGCTGGCGGCGGCTGCACTCGATGCGCTGGTGGGGGATCCGCGTTGGTTGCCGCATCCGGTTCGCGCAATGGGCGCCGTCATCACCTGGATCGATGGTCGCGTCAGGACCATCTGTACGACCGACGACGCGTTGCGACTGGCCGGTGTAGCCCTCGCGGTGACGCTGCCCGTTGGTTCTTATCTGGCTGCGTCGTCCGTGATTCAACTGGCCGGTTCATGGTCGCCGTCATCGGCGGAAGCGATGACGATCCTGCTGGCGGCGACGACCCTTGCAGGTCGTGATCTCCTTGACCACGCGCGAGCGGTCAGCCGAGCCTTGGGGCAGGGCGATCTCCTCCTGGCGCGGGAGGCGGTCGCGCGGATCGTTGGGCGGGACAGTGCCCAATTGAATGAGTCGGAGATCGTCCGTGCCACCGTGGAAACCGTAGCGGAAAGTACGGCGGACGGCATCATCGCGCCCATTGTCTATCTCACCCTCGGTGGTGTACCCCTCGCGCTGGCCTACAAGGCGGTCAACACGCTCGATTCGATGATCGGTCATCGCGATGCGCGATACGAGCATTTCGGTTGGGCGTCGGCCAAGCTCGATGATGTGATGAACTGGGTTCCCGCCCGCTTGGCCGGCACCTTCATCGCCCTGGCCGCCGGGTTCGCCACCGGTCGGTGGGAGCGGGTGAGGGACAGCTGGTACTGCCTCCATCGTGACGGAGACAAACATCCGAGTCCGAACAGCGGACAGCCTGAGGCCGCCATGGCCGGTGCGTTGGGCGTACAGCTAGGTGGGGTGAATCATTATGACGGTGTCCCGCATGAGCGTCCCTTCCTCGGAGAGGGGCGGGCGGTGTTGCAGCCGGGAGATATCGACGAAGCCCTGCGCATCATGGTGGGCGCCTGGGCGTTAGGGGTGGGCTTCGCGCTCTTGTCTTTGTGGCTGTGAGGAATCGACCGGTGCATGGAGGTGATGTCTATGGGGCGGCGCGCGAACTGGGACAAGACCCTTCCACGATGTTGGACTTCAGCGCGAGCATCAACCCTTTGGGGCCCTCGGCTTCGGCCCTCCGCGCCTTCCGACGGTCGGCGAACCTGTTGCCCCACTATCCGGATCCCGCCTGTTGGGACTTGCGCCAGGCCTTGGCGGCCCACTGGCAACGCCCGGCCGACGAGTTCCTGATCGGGAACGGCTCGACCGAGTTGATCCATATACTGCCGCGCGCCTTGGGGATTCGACGTCTGTTGATCATCGGCCCGACCTTTTCGGAATATGCCGCGGCCATGGACTGCAGCGCGGGTCAGGTCACAGCGACCATGGCGGAACGGACCGATGGTTATCGACCTCCACTGGAGGCGGTGCGGAGACTGTTGACGGGGAGTGCCGAAGAGAAGGAGGGCCGAGCATCATTCGACGCCTTGGTCCTCTGTAATCCCAACAGTCCGACCGGCCAGGCTTGTGAGGTCAAGCAGGTCATGACGGTGGCACGGTTGGCAGCGCGGCTGGGGGTCTGGCTGCTTCTGGACGAGACCTTTACCGAATATTGTGAACCAGCATCCATCCTGTCCGAACGACTTCCGGCGACGACGCTGGTGCTGCGGAGCTTCACAAAATTCTACGGCCTTCCCGCTGTGCGGATCGGCTATGTCGTGGCACATGTGCGGGTTATCGAGCGTCTCAAGGCGCGGCAACCTCCTTGGTCTGTCAATATGCCGGCTCAGGTGGCGGCCGTGGCGGCGCTCCGAGACAAGACCCATGCAAGGCGCAGCCTGACGTTCATGGCGCGTGAGCGGGCACGGTTGCTGGTCGAGCTTCAACGGTTGCCCGGCTGTGTCGCCTTTCCGTCGGAGGCCAATTTCATTCTGCTCGAATTGCCGGTTGGCGAGCGTGCCCGGACGATAGTGGCTGCGCTTCGTCGACAGGGCCTGCTAATCAGAGATTGCTCGATGGTCGCAGGCTTGAATGATCGAACGGTGCGCGTGGCCGTGCGCTCGACGTCGGACAATACTCGGCTCCTGCGCGCCCTCTCCCAGGCGCTCGGCGGAAAGGCTTCATGACACTGACTGCATCACGAACACTCTCGACGAAGCATCGCATCGTGGAGGGCACATTGATCGTCGACTTGGGGGCACGGCTGCGCGTGTTATCGTCGGCTCCGCGAGGAGGCGGTCTCCGGACGACGCGGTACATCCTGAATCATCAGGTCACTTCCGTGGGGCGAACGAGTCAGCCGTGGGGAGACCCCAGTCTGTATCTGCGGAAGCTGGCCGGATCACTCGGGGTGGATGTGGACTGCGTCGCCCTCATGACGGCGGTTCCGATGACACAGGTGGTGGTCAGCCGAGCCATGGCTGGGGGCATATGGGTGGAATGCCTGGCGACGGTGGGGGTGACCAATGCGGTGCGCGCCGGCGAGGTGCCGGCTCCAGAGGTGCGTAACGCCGGATCCCATACCACCGGAACGATCAACCTCATTGTGATTACCAATGCCTGCCTGGCTGCTCCAGCGCTGGTGGGAGCCGTGCAGGTGGCGACAGAGAGCAAGACAGGCACCTTGCGTGACCATGCCGTGCCCAGTTGGACCGGCAGTCCCAATGCGACCGGAACCGGGACGGATGCAGTGGTCATGGCCTGCGCCTTGAAGGGGCACGGTCCTTGGCAAGCCTACGCAGGGACGCATACCATGGTGGGGGCGATGATCGGACAGGTGACGGCGGACTGCCTCACGCAAGGCTTGGTGCGTGCGGCTCAATGGATGTCTTCGGCGTCATCGGCTGGTTCATCTGTCTGAGAGGGTGCTGCCTTCATGCCTCACCAGGCCAAAGCAATTGCGGTGCTCGGAACCGGGTCGGATGTCGGCAAGAGCCTAATCACTGCCGGTCTGTGCCGGCTGCTGGCCCGTTCGGGTGTCGCGGTCGTCCCATTCAAAGCGCAAAATATGTCGTTGAATTCGTTCGTCACGCCCGAGGGAGGTGAAATCGGGCGTGCCCAAGCCCTTCAGTCGGAAGCCTGCGGGATCCAGCCCCATGTCGACATGAACCCGATTTTGCTGAAGCCGGAATCCGATCTGCGCTGTCAGGTGATCGTGCAGGGGAAGGTGCTGACGAGCCTCGATGCGAAGGCCTATCTGGAACGCACCCACCATCCCGACCTCGCCCGCGCCGTTCGAGAGAGTTATCATCGTCTGGCCTCACGGTACGAGGTGGTCGTGATCGAGGGCGCCGGGAGCGCCGCGGAAATGAACCTTCGCGATCGCGATCTGGTGAATTGGCCGGTGGTGGAGATGGCCGATGCTCGGGTCATTCTGGTGGGAGACATCGATCGCGGCGGGGTCTTTGCCCAGGTCATCGGCACGCTGGACTTAATTGCGCCGCAGGAACGGGCCAGGGTCTGCGGTGTGGTCATCAATAAGTTTCGGGGGGATGCCTCCCTCTTTGCGGACGGCGTCCGTGTCATTCAAGAGCAAACGGGAGTTCCAGTCCTCGGCGTCCTCCCCTATATGGGGGATCTGTCACTGGACCAGGAGGATAGTTTGACGCCGCAGCCGGAGCGACGAATCCCGTTCTCGGCGGACAGGGTGAACATTGCCGTCATCCTACTCCCGCACATGAGCAATTTCACAGATTTCAACAGCCTGGCCGAGGAGTGTGACGTGCGACTGCGGTATGCAGCCGTGCCGGACGATGTGCTGGGGGCTGATGTAATTGTACTCCCGGGTACGAAGACGACGCAGCGGGATTTGGCCGACCTCCGCGCGCGGGGCTTTGAATCGGTCTTACGAGAGCACGTTCGGCGAGGAGGAGAATTGGTCGGCATTTGCGGAGGGTATCAGATGCTGGGGCAGCGGATTGCCGACCCTGACGGTGTTGAAGGCGGCGGCGCAACCACAGGCCTGGGTTTTCTCGATGTCAGCACCGTACTGACCCGGGAAAAAATTACCTATCAGGTAGAGGCACAACCACTAGAAACAGATGATCGGCCGTTGCCGATGGTTCGCGGGTATCTCGTCCACGTGGGACGAACGGATCGGGGATTACTTCAGCCGACCTTCCGACTCTGCCCGACTGGTGTCGATAACGACGAATGGGACGGTGCGAGACGGGAAGATGGGCTGGTCTGGGGAACTTATATCCATGGTCTGTTCGATCGGTCAGGGTATCGCCGTGCCTGGCTCAATCGTCTTCGCCTGCGCAAAGGCCTGCCTTCCGCTGAACCGGCTCTTTCAACGCAGGTGGATCAGAAGCGCCTAGGTGCACTCGATCGCTGGGCCGATCACCTCAAGCACCATCTCGATCTCATCCGTGTATGGCAGATATTGGGTGTAAGCGCCAAACTTTGACGCAGCTGCCGTGATTCTGAACACTTGGATTCCGGTGTCGGCGCACGAGCATAGTGGATATAGTTGGTCGATTAGATCGAATCACCCTTCAATTCCAATAAGTTCTCTCTCCGTCTCCGTACTGCTTCCCTAACATCCTCAGCAGCTCCGCATGGCACTGATCCTGCACAAGGCGGTCTGATACCGACAGTGGTCGGGCTCGGAACTGAAGTGCCGCAAATTGTCAGCGACGATTTTTGCGCTATCTTTGTCAAGGATCTTTGCGCTGGCACCTCAACTTTTGTGGATGACGGATCGAAATAGAGTCAGGAGGGGGGCATGGGGAATCTCTTGATGAAGCAGGCGGCTGCATTCGCGATGATGTGGGGCGTCATGGGGGGGACCGCTCTGGCCAATACCGAAATGGAAACGGCGGAATTACTTATCAAGCTCTTGCAGGTGGGACGCGGAGTCGTCTCTGAGCACCAAGCGCTCATCAACGATGCCAGCAAGGGCGAGAAGGGATTTACCGGCGAGTATCTCGCCAATCAGGTTGTCGAACGATTTCGGAAGGCGACCAAGATCGATTTAAGTCGACCGAACAGCGCCCCGCAGGCGTTGCTGTTTCTTGCCATGGTGGAGTCGGAGAAGGAAGTGATCGATGAAGCCCAGCCGGTGATCAATAAGCAGGGCGTCGGGTTCAAGGGCGTGATTCCTGCTGTGTTTGCCAGAAAATCGGGTGAGCGATTTTATCGGAAGACCGGTATCCGCATGAAATTGACCGGGATGGATTACCGGTATCCCGGGAACAAGCCGGATGAATTCGAGGTCGAAGTCTTGCGGGTGTTCGCGGATACGCGCCATCCGAAAGGTCAGCCGTACAGCAAGGCTACGATCATCGATGGAAAGCCGGTGCTTCGGATGATGGACCCCGAATACGCCGCGACCTCCTGTCTTGGCTGTCACGGGAATCCGAAAGGGGACCGAGACATTACGGGCATGAAAAAGGAAGGATGGAAGGAGGGAGATCTCGCAGGCGCGATCAGCATTGTCATTCCCATGCGATAACAGCCGGCCGGAGAACTTCCTCAGATTCAGATCTTGGTGGAGCAAAGGAGAGAAGAACGTTATGAGCAAGATCGTCGTCGTCGATGATTCGTATGCCGAATTGCAGATGATCGAGAGCTACCTAAAATCCGCCAATCATACGGTCGTCTCCTATCCCAATGCGGACAAACTGGAAGACAAGTTGGCGGCGGACCGGCCGGATTTGATCGTGCTGGATGTCGTGATGCCGGGACGAAACGGCTTCCAGGCTTGTCGGGATCTCAAGAGCGACGATCGCTTCAAGAACATTCCCATCGTGTTGTGTACGTCGAAAGGACAGGAGAGTGATAAGTTCTGGGGACAACAGCAAGGGGCGAACGGTTATGTCGTCAAGCCCTTTAAGGCGGAAGATTTAGTCGCAGCCGTCAAGCGAGCGTTGAACTGATCCATGGCCGACCTCTATCCCACCGTGAGTCAGTCAAACCCACTCTCCCCACCACAAGGAACGTATCAACCGAGCAAGGGCGCTTCCGACTCAGCAGGTGCCTCGACGCGGATGTGCGTGTTCCTCCTCGGCGGAGAGTCTTTCGCGATGGACCTCCGGCACGTGGCCGAGGTATTCGAGGTAGAGAGTGTTACCGCGGTCCCGGGGATGCCTCGGGTGCTGGTGGGAGTGACCAATCTCCGAGGTACGATCGTCTCGCTCGTCGACTTGCGAGAGACGTTAGAGGTATCCCTTGCCTCGTCCGTTCTTCCGTTCGCCGTGGTAATGCGTGAGGGGGCCAAATTGTGCGGCGTACTGGTCGATGATGTCCCTGAAATCCGCACAGTCTCCAGGAATGACCTTCTGCCGGCTCTGCAGTCGGGGCCTTATGAGAGGCGTCCCGGTGTGTCCCTGGTACTGCGTCTCGGCAGCCGTCTCTGTGGAGTGCTTGATGTGACTCAGGTCTTCGCGCAGATCGAAGGGGGCAGCGGGGGCACGGAGGTCGAGGCCGGACGATGATCGCCGAGTAGGTCGGATACAGATCCGACGGTTCCCGCAGGGATCGACGGATTCGAGCGAAGAAGAGAAGAAGGAGGAACGCACCATGATCGGGCAGGGTGTCATGAATCGATTCCAAGATATGAAGACGCAGTCGAAGCTCTTTGTCAGTTTCGGCCTTGTCAGTGCCATCATTCTGGCCATGGCCAGCGTCGGTGTAGTGACCCTGCGCCAACTTAGTGATCAATCGCAGACAGTATACGTCCACTACACGGTCCCGCTGGCCGAATTTGCCAAGATGGGAACGGCTCTGACGAAACATCATCAGGTGTTACTCGATGTCGCTGCAGTTACCAAACAGGCAGATTTTGCGCAAGAAGTCTCGAAGCTGGGACCGCTGAAGGCGGAAATCGAGCGCACCTTGAACAATTACAAAGTAACGACGATGCGTGTGTCGCGTTCCGGTCGGGACGAGCTGAAGGATCTCACGGTCTTTGAACCGGCGCTGAGGAAGTATTTTCAGGAGGCGGATGGGGCGTTGAGTGCCATGGCCGATAGCTTCGACCGTAGCGGGCTTTCGGCTGCCCAGGCTGAACAGATGCGAGCGCTTGGTATGTTGGCTTTAACCGTGAACCTGACGCCAACATTCGAGAATGTGGTGAGGCGGCACAACGAGCAAGTCAACAGCATTGAAGCCGTGGCCAAAGACCTGAATGAAGATGCGCAAGCGTTGGCTGCCGACAGCACCTTGATCCTCGTCGGTGGAGGTCTGGTCGCGGTGGCCCTGGGTATCTGCGTAGGGTATGTCATGGCGCGGTTCCTCTCACGAGGCATCACGCACATCGCCCATGTGGCGACCCAAGCGGCAGGCGGCAATCTGCAGGCTCGAGCCAATATTCAGTCCCATGACGAGTTGGGTCAGATGGCTACCGCCTTCAACGCCATGCTGGACCGCATCACGGCATTGGTGTCGACGGAAGAGGAACGGGATGCGATGCAGAAACGGCTCATGCAGTTTCTTATCCTGGTGTCGGATGTCGGGAAGGGGGACCTCACGAAGCGTGGTGAGGTGACCGCCGACATGTTCGGAAACCTTGCGGATGGTTTCAACCTGATGACGGGTCGTTTCGGACAATTGTTGAAACAGGTGCGTGAAGCGGCGGATCGCGTGAACAAATCAGCCAGCACCTTGCGAGATTCGGCAACGCATATGTCAGGAACTGCCCGTATGCAGGCAGAAGAATCGGTACGGACACTGGGTTCGGTCGAGCAATTGGCCTCGAGCATGCGACAGGTTGCCGTAGCCGCTGGAGCATCGTCTGAATCCGCGAAGCAAGTATTGTCGGCAACGGAACGAGGTAACGTGGCCGTGCAGGAAACCGTCCACGATATGCAGAGCATTCGATCCGCAGTGCAACGCATGTCCAAACAGGTCAAGGGACTTGGAGATCGCTCGTTGGAAATCTCTCAGATCGTCTCGACCATACGAGAGATTGCGAATCAGACCAACCTTCTCGCGTTGAACGCTGCAATCGAGGCGGCAGGAGCCGGCGAGGCGGGTGCTCGGTTTGCGGTGGTGGCCGACCAGGTCAGAAAATTGGCCGAGAGTTCGACCCAAGCGACACGCGAAATTGCCGATCTGGTGAAGGTGATCCAGACGGAAACTCAGGATGCCGTCGTCGCGATGGAGCATGAGACGCAGGCGGTGGAAGCGGGATCTGCTTCCGCCCTCCGCACGGGTGACGTCTTCGCTGAAATCTCAGAAATCGCCAAGCATTCTTCCGAATTAGCCCAACACATTGCCGGAGCCGCGTCGGAACAGACCGCCTCGACGGAAAAAGTCGGTCGAGCCATTAAGGAGTTTACGGGCGGTGCGGTCGCAACACAGAAGCAGACGGACACCACTCGGTTGACGATCGAAGAAATGGCTAAGCTTGCCGAGGGCCTGACGTCCTCCGTCGCGCAATTCAGACTGCCGTGAGTTTTCGTACCGAACATGTGAGCATTCGCTCGACAGGATACGTGAGACCCAATGAGCGACGAATTTGATCGGACCCAACTGGTGAACATCTTTGTCGCGGAAGCCACCGACGAGATGGAACGGTTCTGGCGTGCATTGCATCCGACGGAGAAGCTCTACCCCTCCGTTGAGGATATTGTTGAGTACCACGCTACGGGACATAAGCTGAAAGGGGCGGCGCTGTTGTACGGGTTTTCCGTCCTGGGACGGCTTGGAGGGGTACTGGAGGATTTGCTGGAGCAGGCGAGCAGGTTCTCTGCTGAACAATGGCCCACCATCATCCAGTTGCTTCGTGAAATTTCCGCATCATTTCAAGTCCAAGTGCGAGATATCGGGCATGGCGGGAAGGAGGATCCCTCCGTACTTGAGAATTTTGTTCATCGAGCAAACCAGTTCTTAGCAGTCCCGACGGTGCCTCTTCCGAGAGTGACCTCCGGCGAACAGTTGGCAGGGCCATCGACGGGGAATGAGCAGGAGCTTCTCACGGAGACTTACTTGATTCCCGTTCTTGATCCGGAGGTAATGTCGTATTTCGCGCCGGAGGCGCAGGAGTATCTCGATATTCTCGAGAAGCACTTGCTCCATCTTGACGGGAAAACAGAGGATTTTGACGCCATTCATCAACTGTTCCGGACGGCTCACACGCTCAAAGGATCAGCATACACGGTGGGGTTTCAGGCTATCGGAGACCTCACGCATTCTATTGAAGATTTCATGGGGGCGGTGCGAGACCACCGGTTGCGCATTCTCCCAGGCCATACCGATCTGTTACTCCGCACCATTGACCTGGTTCGAGCGCTGTTGCGACGAGATCCCGTACTTCTACCTGCCTTGAGGGAGCGATTCGCTGTTGCGGCGCACGAGCTGAAGGAATTGGGAAAGTCCGGCGGTAGCACAGAAGGGAAGCTTGTTCGTGGGGAGGAGGAGTCACAAGCCACGGTGGTGGCTGAGGTCGGTGAGGGACATGAAATCGACTCACTCGGAAGCGCCGATCGAAAATCCGGCGAAGAGCGTGAGGTCATCCGAGTCAGTCGTGATCGGTTGGAGCGCCTTCTCAACCTCGTCGGCGAGCTGGTGATCGATCGCGGACGTCTGGAACAACGCCTACGAACATTGGATCAGCTGGTAGCCCAGGTGATGACGAATAAGATGCGGCTGGTCGATGCGGTTCAGTCGTTCGAGGATAAGCATACCTATACGTTTCAACAAGCAACAAAGCCGGTTGATGAGCCTGGCATGACCGCCGGCGCTTCCATTCATGACTTCGGGAGCTTGGAGTTCGATCAGTATGATGATTTCAACATTTTAGCTCGCCGAATCAGCGAGGTGACGGCAGATATTTCCGAATCAATGTCGCAATTGAACGGCTCAATCCGACGGGCTCAAGACGACATGGCGCAATTGCAGCAGTTGACGCTGAGCATGCGCGACGAAATCGCGCGTGCGCGGATGGTACCGATCGGCACCTCGTTCACTCGTTTTCGTCGTGCGATTCGGGAAATGGCTCGTGCAACGGGCAAGGACGTTACGTTGGTGACATCCGGCGAACAGACCGAAATCGATACCGGAGTCGTAGAACGACTGGTCGACCCGCTCGTGCATTTGGTCAGAAATGCCGTTTACCACGGCATTGAACCGGCGTCCACGCGTGTGGCGCAGGGGAAGGCATCAGTTGGAACGGTCTATCTTCACGCGGCACATCGTGGGAGCTCGGTCGTAATTGAAGTCGAAGACGATGGTGGAGGCCTCGAGTTACGCAAGATCAAGTCCAGAGCCGTCGAGAAAGGACTGATTCGCCAAGAGGTCGCAGCCGCTCTCCCAGACAGTGAAGCCATCAAGTTCATTTTCCTGCCCGGATTCTCTACTGCCGAAACCGTCGACAACCAAGCGGGCCGCGGTGTCGGAATGGATGTGGTGAAACGCGCAATCGAAGCGATGAATGGACACATTGAAGTGGAGTCGGTGAAAAGCTTCGGAACGAAGTTTACACTGCATCTGCCTTTGACGTTGTTGATCGCTACGGCATTGTTGGTTCGAGTCGGGAACGAGCGGTATGCGATTCCTCTCCCAAGCGTGCGAGAGGTTACGATACCAACCGGTTCTGCCATGCAAGTCGTGACAGGCCGTTCGGTAATGCAGTTGGGTGAAGAAGCCATCGATGTGTGTCCACTGGACAAATTGCTTCGCCGCGAAGCGGGTATCGCCGACCATGGAAAATCGGTGGTCATTGTGCGGACCTCCACCGGGCCGCTGGGCTGCGCAGTGGACGAATTGCTTGGGCGTCAAGAGATCGTCATTAAATCGCTGGGGAGGTTGAAGTTATTTGAACGAGCGGTGTTTGGGGGCGCTGCGATAGATCCGGAGGGACGGGTGGTGTTAGTGCTCGATGTCAATCGTCTAACGGCGCAACCTTCCTGTGAGTCACCGACGGGTGAATCCGATGACACAAGGCTCTCAGCAACAACGCTTATGGATGTCGGGATGCCGTCTGTGCAGTCGACACCTGGGTTCCCTCTGCTCCTCATCGATGACTCGCTTAGCATCAGGAAGTTTGTCGGTCGGATGCTGGAATCCGCCGGGTACGCCGTCGATACGGCGAGTGATGGGGAGGAAGGATGTCGTAAGGCGGCGACGCAGCAGTATCAGCTCATTATCACGGACCTCGAGATGCCGCGTTTGAATGGATACGAAGTGATTCAAGCGCTCCGAGCAAGGCCCCAGACGCAAACGACACCCATCCTGGTCATGACGACCCGGGCCGGCGACAAACATCGGCACATGGCCATGGCAGCCGGTGCGTCCGGGTACATTGCCAAACCGGTTGAAGAACGTGCATTGATCCAAGAAATCCAACGATGGACGGGAAGAGCGATGAACGTCGGAAAATAGGAAATCTTTGTCGGCACCTTGCTTCGCTGGCAGAATGACGAACACCGATGACGCTCCGCGGACAGACTGCAGACGATCAGGCGATGGTGCGGGTGATCAGGTGCATGGTCACGGTGATTTCCAATCATCACGTTGCGTTTCTTGCCGATTGGGTTCGTAGTGTGTCTTCTCCCATCACGGCCGAGGTAAGCGGCACTCTTGACCTGTCTCAGCGAATGGGGCTGGGCGTGATTCAGACTACAGTCGATACGCGAATGATTCTATATGGCCGGGGGGAGCGATCGCGCACATTTCTGGTGGACAAGGTTATTGGTCTCATCGAACTGGAGGTCGACGGAGTTCATCCGCTTCCGCGGCACTTTCGAGGGCGTGAGCGAGAATGGTTTTGCGGTCTCGTGAAGGAATCCAAGCAGGTTGCATGTGTGGTGAATCCCTATTGGATGCTGGACCTTCCTGCGCAGAGTCTGGATCTTGGAGAATTTATGGTCCGGCGTGAGTGTCGCAGGAAAGCGGCAGATGGGCTTCTCCAACCGCGCGTAGAAGCCGATTCGAACACGACGATGGTTTCCGCTCTCGGCGTCCCGGGGAGGTGAGGTGCAGCATGCTACGAAGCCAGCAAGGTGCCGACATCGAACGGGGTGGCCGGAAGCGTGTCGAGGTTCGGAAGCAACAATTCATGGTTTTTTCCGTGGGTAATGAACGGTTGGCCGCAAGGATTGATGAGGTCTGGGGCATCGAACCGTGGACCGGAGCCACGACTATCCCCAGTACAACCCCCTTCGTGACGTCTGTCATTCATCGCAATGACGAGATGTTGCCCGTCTATCAGCTTGCGGAAAAATTTGGGCATTCCGGCTTCCAGGAGGGCTCTCTCTGTTTGATCATAAAACATGCCGATGGTCCGTTGGCCATCTGTATCGACGGACGAATTCCCTCACTGCATACCGTGGATGGAGCGCGCGTGCGCATTCACAGCGGTCCCGACCCTGATGTTCTTGGGACGTGTACGATTGGAGAGGAAGAGATCCCCATTATTAATCTCAAGACCCTAGGCGGCTGATCGACTCACCACAGATCCGGTCCGCCGAAGCAACATTTGGTTAGAGGAATGAGATGCCCAAAATTCTGATTGCTGATGACAGTATCGCCGTTCGGAAAGTAGCGGAGCGTTTATTGACCGAGGCCGGAATGGGTGTGACGCTGGCGGCCAACGGCTCGGAGGCCCTCGCGCTGGTCAGCAAGGACCGCCCTGATGTCATTGTTTCGGACGTCATCATGCCCGACAAGAGCGGATATGAAGTCTGTTCGTTCATTCGCGGACAGGCCAATTTAGCTGATATTCCCGTGCTGCTTATCAGCGGGATCGTCAATGAGGAGGTTTCTAAACAGGCCGAGTTCTGTAAAGCTGACGGCGTCTTGAAGAAACCCTTTCAAGGATCTTCGCTGAAGGATCGGGTATTGGAATTGTTGACCAAGTGTCAGTCGAAAATCGCCGAAAATACAGGCCCGACATCGGCCGCTACGGCCGAGAAGGCATTGCCGATTGAACGGTATTCGACCACATCCTTACCCCTGGGCACTGACATGCCATCAATTCCCCATCCGGTGACAGACGCTTCTCTGAATGTACCCATCGGCTTGGGTCCTGTCGCCTCCTCCGTGGACTCTACGCGCTCGACCAACACGATGTTCCCTTCGGGGGAACTCTTGGCTCAGCGCGAGGCACGTATTGCAGAACTTGAACAGGAGCTTGAGGCGCAGTCTCGACAGAATCAAGAACGAACGCAAGACATGCAAAGGACCATCGACGAGCATCGTAGCCAGATAGAGGAGTTGAGATCTCGTGCCGAGATGCTTGAGCAGACGTTGGCCGATGAACAGGGGCATCGTGCGGCGCTCTCGGAGCAATTGGCCGACTTCTCGCGACAGGTTCGGAGGCTGGATGAGTTGGAGGGAGCGCTGTCCGAAGAGCGCCAACGGAATGAAACTCTTGTCCAGCAGGTGACAGAGAGTGAACGTAAGGTCCTGCGTATTCCGGAGTTGGAGGCGGCGCTGGCGGCGGAGCAAGATGCGGCATGCCAGCTGGTTCAGCAGATCACGCAGCTGGAAGAGGCAGAGAAACGGGCCGTCACTCTCAGTGGAGAACTCGATCAGGAACGAGAAACGGTTGAGGTCTTGCGGCACCGATGTGCCGAATTGGAGGCGTGTGCCGCGCAGGTTCCATTGATGGAAGAAGCCTTAGGGCGAGAACGTGCCCGTGCGGTCGAGCTCGATGATCTGCTTTCGACGGAGAGGGAGGCCGCGATTGTGCTTCAGGAGCGTGTGGCACAACTGGAGCAAGCGACCCGACAAAATGCCGAGCTTGAGAAGGGATTGGTTGAGGAGCGAGAACGATCAACGGATCTTGCGCAGCGCCTTGCCGAAGCCGAGCAGCGGGCCGAACTGTCCGGCCAGCGTTTTGAAGATCTGGTAAGAAAGCTGGGAGAAATTGCGGGTCTTGCGTCTCAACTCAATCAGGGCAACCGCTAGTGGTTGCACTCAAATGGTGGCGACGTGTCCAGTGAATTAGATCAGACGGATGATGAGTTCCAAAAAGAATTGGTCGCCCTCTTTGGCCAGGAAGCTCAAGAGTGGCTGCGGGAAATTCATGCAGCTCTAACTGAGCTTGAGGCGCAACCTGACTTGGATCGGCATGTCCAGCTCGTGGAGTCCGTTGTCAGAGGAATCACCACTCTTGGAGGTTCCGCTGCCACCGTCAATCTAATGGATGTTGAGCGAGCAGCATTCGCGCTGCTGCCTTTTATCGATACGTTGAAGGATCGAACCACGGCTTCCCAAGAAGATTACGACGCCGTTCGGAAACAATTTGAAATCGTGACCGCTTCAGTGGCAACCGCCACCGGCCTGATGGCGGTCGCTGAACTGCGCCCGAAGGCCGTCGTTCAAGAACAGCCGGAGTCGGACCTCTTATCACTGCTGAACGCGTTACGAGCGTTTCAGGAACAGGAAGGCCCGAGCGGGCGGTCTGCTCGTGGTCTGGTCGGCCAGGTCATGCAGCGTCTCGAACAGGGAGCCAGACAGGGCATGACCACGATTTCAGGGTGTGAGTTCAAGAAAATCCTGAGCGACTTTCGGGATATCGATGAACAGCTGCTCGTGCTGATCCGAGCCCAATTGCCCAACGTCGCCCAGACGCTACATCATCTCGACAGCTACGGGAATTCAGATGCTGATCCAGTCTTGAATGCCTGTGTCCAAGAAATTGAACGCCTGCAGAGTTGTGCGAGGCAGGCAAACGCTGCTTCCTTGGTTACCTTTCTCACCGGTCTTCATAGCTTTCTCTCCCTTATCATTCAACACCGGCTTGTGTTGGCTCCCCGACGTGTAGCGGCGGTGGAGGCCCGCATCCGAAGCGTGCTGACAGCCTTCGAGGGATGGTGTGTGGCCGGGCAGGGGGAGTGTGATGCCATGAGCCGACTCCTACCGGCAGCATAGCCCCTTTGGTCTCCGCCGTTCGCCTATATCGACCTGAACAAAGAGGATGGGTGTGGAGAGCGAGCTGAGCTGGTATCAGCAAGCGGAGGATGTCTTGGCAGGAGCGGCGGTTGCAGTTCAACGCCGCGAATGCGTCGACGTGGAGGTCGTTTCCCGCCTAGCGCGTTATCTCGTCGATGCCATCCGAGGTAACGACCGGTTGGTGGTCGTGGCGCTTTCGAGCCCTCCAGGATCTCCCCAAATCACCAATCTCATCAACGTCGGCATCCTGGGCACCAAGATCGGCCTGGGGTTGGGATTCTATGGGACTGAACTGCACCACCTTGCATTGGCGGCGCTGCTGCACGACATCGGGGTGTTTGCCCTCTCTCCTGAACTCATGAGCAAAGACGGTCGATTTACGGGGGCAGAGCGAGCTGTTCTTGAGGAACATCCTCGTCTAGGGGCTGAGATCATCGAGCGCCTAGGGGGGCAGTATTCGTGGTTGGCGCGGGTGGTCCTTCAGGCCCACGAACGTGGAAATGGGCAAGGATATCCCAATCGAATCAAAGGGAGAGAGATTCATGAACTCGCCCAGCTCATCGGGCTTGTCGATATTTTTGATGCGCTGATCAGTCCGCGTTCCTACCGCCGTCGACTCACGCCCCATGAGGCCGTGCGGGAACTTCTCAACAGTGAGCGTACAGCCTTTCCTCGGGAGATGATGAAAGCGCTGGTCGAACAATTGTCCGTTTTCCCCTTGGGCACTAGAGTCCGTCTGAGCAGCGGGGAGGAGGGCGTCGTCGTCCGTGTGTCACCTCGCTACCCAGCCCGACCGGTCGTCCGTGTGCTTGAAGGGGAAGCAGATGCAGAAGCACACGTTTCGCGCGACCTGAACCTCAGTCTCCTGCCGCAAGTCTCAGTGGTTCAGACCGTCGATCCGCCGGCGTTGGCACGCATCTCACTTCCTATGCGTGAGTCTGCGTCCGGTCAGCCGCCTTCCGCGCGTACGATTCAGCCGGCCGACCGATTCGCCGCCCTGTTGGACAACCTCGATGCGATCGCGAATGTCATTCGCGCTGCCGTGGAGCGCTCCGTGCCATCTACCGCGCTACCTTCCTCATTTTCTCGGCCGCGCGCTTTTGGAAACGCGACGGCGGAGATTCGCCGCGAAGTGTTGGGACTGTTCCTGCTGGAGGCGCGTGAATGGCTCGCTCAAATTCACACCGCACTCGATCGCTTGGAACGACCGGGGACGGTGGGGGATCGAGCTAAGGTCGGGGCCATCCTGTGGCATTGCCTCACTAATCTTGCGAAATCCGCTGGGGCAGTCGGACTGTGCGGGATCGAGGATAAAGCCGGCGCTCTTCTTGCGCTGCTCGGGCCGGCGGAAAAACAAGAAATGGCAGCGGCTGCGCGCCAGGTGGGTTCCTTGCGGGAAGGGCTACAGGAAATCTTTCAGATCCTGCAGCAGGTTCCGGGAGAGCAGTCAGGACATGAGTCGATACCTGCCGTGGAACAATCTGATCGAGCAGCCGGCAATCGGATGAGTGATCGCGAGACCTCGCCGGTGATATCTCGGGGCGGACCGCCGTCCTTTCAGGCGCAGGGCACCTCCCAGCATACTTCTCTCATCGAAGCGATGTGGCAATTGCATGCCGCTCGTGCGAGGTCTGCGGAACCCAAACGAGACGTTTTGGGAATGGTGATTCGAGAGGCAGAGCAAGAGGGCGAGCGTACCGGTCGCCCCATCGATGTGGCGGTCATCACGGATGTCTTAGCGAAGCTGGACGAGTGGGATCGTCAGTTCTTGGTACAGGTGCACAGGCATGTGCCGGCATTGATCGAGAGTCTGGGAGAGGTGATGCGCGATGTCTCCCAGGCCGCCGTTCCGATGCAGTCCTTTGCGCCGTCCTTGGCCCACATCGATCTACTCTGCGAGGAGGCAGCGCGGGTGTCGGCCTCGAACCTCGCTGTGTTCTTAAACGGCCTTCGGACCTTCTTTCGTATTACCGCCGAACACAAACCTGCCACGGTGCGTCAGCGTCTGGCCGCTGTAGCAGAGCGATTACACTCCTTGATTCCGCTCGCGCAACAATGGGTCGACATCGGAAAAGTGGAACGAGAAGCCATCAGCGCGATCCTGCCCAAGTCCGATGGATCCTAACGCCTATTCCTTGAGCAGTCTGTAAGAAGCCTCGCACAGTCAGCCGGTTGATGTTCTATCCACATGGTTGCGCACAACCCCTCCACAGTTCTTGTGGACAGACTGCGGTCGCTTCTCCTTGCCGCAGAATGAATCGATAGAAGCCTGACGCGATGACGATTTTTCGCTTGCGGTTCATCGCGCGATTGTACGACCATCACGCCCATGCCAAAACTTGTCGCTGTCAAACCCATCGAAGGCTACGACGCCAAAGCTACGGCCTATATCAAGGCCTACATGTTATTCCCTTCGGGCATTTTAGGGTTGCTGTCCATGGTCGGGGGCGTGGGCGCACTGGGTTACCAACTGATCGGGACGGATACCTATACCTGGCAGACATTTCTTCAGAGTTCGGGGTTGCTGTTGCTGGGAGGGATTCTCGGGTGGGTGCAGACCCTCTATCACCAGAAGATCCTTCGAGAACGGCCAGAGGTGTTCGCTGCGCGTATGCAGCAACCGACGGCGAAGCGCGGTGGCCGCGCGAAGCGGGAGCCTGCTGTCTCTCAACCTTCGTCGACCACCTCGCCATGGGTTCCCGTCGCCTACTTGGCCGGTGTCGCCGTGCTCTTATCGACGGCCACCTTCAGCGTGGTGTATGGAGCCGTCTTTGTCGTTGCGGCCTATCTGCTACCGTGGGCGGGCTTCTTCTGGGCGAAACTGTTTTTCTGGAGGAAGGTTCTACAACCGTAGCACGCGGGGGAAGGGTCCTACTTGGATTTCGGGCGACGGGATTGTTTGCTCGATGCTCGGGACTGCTCCAGTTTCTGAAGGCGCTCTTCGAGTTCGCGCAGGCGCTGACGGAGTTCAGGCAATTGGGGAATCACCGCCTGGGCTTTCAAGAACGTCGCGTGCGGCATCACCGGGGCGCCGGAGACGATCTGGTTCGGTTCCAAACTTCTGGTCACACCTGATTGTGCCGCAATCATCACCTGATCGCCGATCTGGAGATGATCGGCCAAGCCGGCCTGTCCCCCCACCATCACGTGTCGTCCCAAGGTCGTGCTGCCTGCGATGCCGACCTGGGCGACTAGGATATTGTCCTCTCCGACCACGACGTTGTGCGCGATCTGGACCAAATTATCGATCTTGGTCCCTCGCTTGATCACGGTATTCCCGAACGTTGCGCGATCAACGGTGACATTGGCGCCTAGTTCCACGTCGTCCTCGACGATCACCCCTCCCAACTGCGGAATCTTTTGATGGCGCCCTTGATGTTGGACATAACCAAACCCGTCGCTTCCGATAACCGTTCCGCTGTGGATGATCACGTGTGTGCCGATGCGGCAGCCCTCACGAATGACGACATTCGGGTAGACCAGGACATCATCTCCGATGATGCAATCATCTCCGATGAAGACGCCGGGGAAGAGTGTGACGCGCGAACCAATCGAGACTCGATCACCGATCGTCACGCCGGCCCAGATCGACACATCCGCTCCAATGACGACGTCCTTGCCTCGGTGGATTTCCGGGGCGATGCCTCGCACCCGCGGAGGAGGCACAAAAAACCGTTGCGCGGCACACGCAAAGGCATAGGCCGGGTTGTCGACGATCAATTGTGGGGACGAAAAGTCGGGCAGGCGTCGAGCGACCAGCAGGGCCCCGATAGGGGCCGTGTGAATCGGTTTCAACCCGCGTCCCGCAGCCAGGAACGTGAGATCGCCGGGCCCCGCGAGATCCAGACTGGCGATGCCTGTCACGGTGGCGTCTGCTGGACCAACCAGTTCGCCTCCCACCAGCGCTTGCAACTCACGGAGCGATACGGGAGCCGATTTTGGGCTTGCGGTCATGGATCAGGCCTTCTTGCTTTTGGAGGTGCGCGGGCTCTTGGCCTTCTTCGTCTCAGCCTCCGACGGTGCCACCCGGCCCTCGACGTATCGAATCACATGGCCCACGGTGGTGAGGCCGACGAGATCCTGATCGGGAATTTGCAGGTTGAACACTTCTTCGATCCGGTACAACATTTCAATGACGGCCATGGAATCCAAGCCGAGGTCATCGCGCAAATGATGGGTGGTATGGATTGATGCGGCATCCCGCTTGAGGTAGTCCGCCAATGCCTGAATGATTTTCTCTCCGACGTCCGCTGTCTTGGCCATCACCGGTATCCTTCGTGCTTCGCCTTCAAATGTCCCGCGGCACGGGCGCCGAGGGAACGGTGGTCAGCTTGAGATTCGCCTTAAGACGACGGCGGCATTATTACTGCCGAACCCGAACGCATTGACCAAGGCGACCTTGACCTTCCTGGTCTGCGCTTCACGCGAAAGGCCTTGGAGCGCGCAAGCCGGATCAGGATCGTCCAGGTTGAGTGTGGGGTGGACCTGTCCGCTGGCTAGGCTCAGGGCCGACACGATACCGGCGAGCGACCCCGCGGCGCCCAGCGTGTGCCCGACAAGCGACTTGGTGGCGTTGACGGCCAGTTTGTCCGCTCGTGACCGAAACAGACGTCGAATAGCCTTGACCTCGACGGCATCCCCCACGGTCGTCGAGGTGGCGTGTGCATTGATGTAATCGACCTGCCCGGGCGTGACGCCGGCATCTTTCAAAGCCAGGTGCATGGTCGTCGCTACTTCGATCCCGTCCTCTCGCGGGATCACCATGTGGTACGCTTCGCTGGTGGCCGCATATCCCGCGACTTCGGCATACATCCGCGCCTTGCGCTTTTTGGCGTGAGCGAATGATTCCAGAATCAACGCGCCGGCCCCCTCGCCCATGACGAATCCATCCCGCCCTCGGTCGAAGGGGCGGGAAGCGCGTTCCGGCGTCTCGTTATACTTCGTGGAGAGGGCACGAAGCGAGCAAAAACCGGCAAAGACCAGCGGCGTGATGCTTGCGTCGGCTCCGACGACAATCACCGCATCGGCCGTGCCGGCACGGATACAATTCATGGCCTGACCCAAGGCATGGGCGCTGGACGAACAGGCCGTGGAAATGGTGAGATTCGGTCCCTTGGCGCCATAAGCCATCGCCACGATCCCGGAGGCGGAGTTGAGCGTAATGACGGGGATAAAATTCGGGTGGACGCGGTGTGGTCGTCGTTGTTCGTACAGTTGGGTGATCTCGCGCTCTCCCATGACCATGCCGCCCATTCCGGCTCCGACGATGACGCCCACGCGGTGCGGGGTTTCCTGCTCCATGTGAAAATCCGCGTCAGCCAGGGCTTCCTTGGCCGCTACCAACGCGAACTGTGCGTAGCGGTCCACACGATCGCCTTGGCCGGCGGGGAGGTAGTGGCCCGGGACAAAGTCGGGAATGCTGCCGGCCACGCGCGAACGGTAGCCCTCCAGCGGAAAGGGATCGAAGGACGGAATGGCGGAAATACCTGAGCGGCCTTCCAGCGCCGCCTTCCAGAATTTCGGCACTCCGATCCCGATCGGAGAAACGACCCCCAGTCCTGTAATGACCACTCGTGCCGGCATAAAAACCGTCTGCTCCCTTCTTCGACGAATGCGATGCGGCCTGTCTACTTACCGGAAGGTGGCGCCACAGTCAATGAGGCGCGCCGTCAGTAGCGGACTTTCAATAGGAGATAACACCCGAATGTCAGAAACACCATATTGGCCATCCAACCGGCTACCATCGGGGTCAGGGCGCCTCCGCGCCCCAGCGCGATGGCGACCGAATGGGTCGACCAGTAAAAGAAACCCACCGCCATGGCTTGGCCGATTCCCATGGCCATCCCGCTGCCGCGGACGCCGGTGCGCCGCAAGCTCAAGGCAATGCCGACGATGACCATGATGAGGGTCACGCATGGAAACGCCATGCGGCCGTAGTAGTCCGTCAATAACCGCGGCAAGAGGGTGCCGTTGCGTTCCAGTCGATCCACATAGGCTCGGATGTCCTTGAGCGTCATGGTTTCCGAGTCGATCTCCGCCCAGGTGGTGAAGTCGTCCGGGATCTGCGCAAGCGGCAGCGGCTCGCGGTCGAAGCTGCTCAGGAGCACGACGCCGTCGTCCCGAAAGACCCGCCAGGTTCCCTGCCGCAATTCCCACCCGTGCTCGGAATAGACCGCGCGCTGAGCGTCCGCGATTTGCTCCAATTGAAAGGTCGGGCTGAGGCGATAGAGCCGAACGTCCCGCAGCACGGTGCCGTCCGGCTCGATACTTTCGATGTGCATTAAGGTTTGGCCGCCCACGCTGATCCAGGGTCGAACGGCTTTCAGAGACGTCGGAGCGGGGCGTTTCTCGATGCGCTGCGACTTGATTTCGTCGGCCAGCGCCAATGCGACCGGAATAACCGTCGAACTGAACCAGAAGAGAATGACGGCCAGAACGGTTCCGAGGAACAGGAAGGGCGAGGTGATCCAATAGAGGCTGATACCGCAACTGCGCATCGCGGTGATTTCGTGGCTTCGCGAGAGGAGGCCGATGGTCAGCAGGGTGGCCATCAGCACGGCGAGCGGGGCGATCTGGTAAGAAATCGCCGGCATCTTGAGCGCGAAGTAGGCCAGCACATCCACGGCATGGGCGTCGTAGCGAAGAAACCGTCGAACCTTCTCGAAAAAGTCGATGACGAGATAGATCGTCATCAGCCCCGAGAAGCACATTCCGAAGATCTTCAAGTATTCCCGCAGCAGATAGCGAAACAGAATCGTCATACGGTTACTGTCGGCTCATACGATAAAACCACCAGACGGTCACCAGCGCGAAGATGACGTTGGGCAACCACGCCCCCGCGAAGGGCGAGATGAGCAGCGTCGTCACGAGGAACTCGCAGGCGATGTTGAGAATGTAGTAGACGATCACCACGATCACTCCGACGGCAAAGCCGCCGATGCTGCCCGACCGTTTCGAGACGATGCCCACCGGCACGCCCAAAATGCAGAACACCAGGGAGGCAGCGGGAAACGCCAGGTCTTTATAATGTTCCATGAGACGCCGGAGCGCATTGGCGTCCTTCCAGCCGGAACTCTCCAGCCTGGCGCGAATCACTTCCACCGGCGCGCGTTCCTCTGCGCCGTAGAGGCTTGCGCTGACGCTCAATTTCAGATCGTAGGTCGTAAACGAGATCTTGCGGTATTCCTCGGCGCTTTGCGGACGACTGTGGATGACGCCGTTCATGAGCCGCAGTGCAACCTGGCTGCTGGCTGGGTCGGTCATGACGAGATACTGCTGGGCGACGATGATGCGCGGATCGGCCGGATTACGCTCGTCCGCCACGAAAATGCCCCGGGCCGCTTGCCCTTGTTGCGCATCGGGTACGTAAATCACCATTTTCGGGATGGCTTCATTGAAGACGCCGCGATCGAGTTCCAGCACCAGTTCGTCCCGCAGCAGATTGAGCGCGACCTTCTTGAGGTTCACGTTGCTCCAGGGCTGTCCCCACTGAGCCAGCACCAACGTGAGACCGCAAACCAGCGCGGCAAAGAGAAAAACCGAGTGGGAGAGCCGCAGGAGGCTTAAGCCTGCCGCGCGCATGGCCACGAGTTCTTTGTCGAGCGACAGACGGCCGAAGGCCGTGATGGAGGCGATGATCCCGGCGATCGGCAGGGTGAGCACAAGGAACGACGGCAGTAAATGGGCGAAGACCTTGAGGACCGATAACAAACCGATGCCCTTCGTGACCAGCAACTCCACCAGACGCAGCAGTTCCTTCGTGAGCATGACGAAACACAACGCGCCCAGGCTGATGCTGAACGGAGTGATGAGCTCGCGGAAAATGTAGCGGTCGAGGATGGTGTGCAGCACGAAGGTGGCGAAATCCTACATGGAGCCTACGGTAGCCGCACTATAAAAGACTGCGAGGGGCTTGTAAACAGAGTGGGGGCGCACGCTCGCCCAACTAACTGCTTGACAAGATGTTCACCTCATGGTACATGGCTGCGCACTTTTCAGCAGGTCAAGATGGGGCAGTCAAAAATTCTTCCGAACGTCCCTGAGAGCCGCCGCGCTCCCCGTTGTGATTTCTCCTTTTATCGTCATCGTTCCATGCGATTCAGCTGCTGAGCTGATGGGTCTATTATCTTTGTGCGTTGAGGAAAGGAGGATTGTGTGAAGACCAAAGGGACAGTGAAGTGGTTCAATGATCGCAAGGGGTTTGGGTTTATCCGGCTGGACGGCGGCGAAGACGTCTTCGTACATTATTCCGCGCTGCAGGGCGATGGCTTCAAGACGCTGAAGGAGGGCGAAAACGTCGAGTTTGACATCGTCCAGGGCGCCAAGGGACCGCAAGCGGCCAATGTGTTGAGAGATCTCGCAGCGACTTCCTAAGCAATGAGTCGGACATCGCCTGCGGCCTCTTTGGCAATCGGGGAGGCCGCAGGCGATCTCGGTTCCCACCCAGTGTTTCTGTGCTCGAACTCCTGCCGTTTTTTCAATTATTTTGACAAAGCCTGGAGCGACTGTTAGCGTGGGCTCTCAACGCCAGAGTAGGGAGCTTCCTTGGCCGTCGATCGCCGTACCGTCCTCCAAAACGCCCAGCTGTACGCTTCCAAGGGGCAGTTCGATGCCGCCATCGCTGAATGGCGCAAGTTGACCACGGATTCTCCCGCCGACGGCACCATCTTCAATTCCATCGGTGATCTGCAACTCAAACGCCACGCCACGGGAGAGGCGATTGCGGCTTTCCTCAAGGCGGCGGCCGCGTTTCGAGCTGAAGGGTCCGTCCTCAAGGCGATCGCGGCCTACAAGAAAATCCTGAAGGTCGATGCCTCCCGCTACGACGTGTATCGCCATCTCGGCGATCTGAACGCCGAGCGAGGGCTGTTGAGCAGCGCCGTCCAGGATTACATGACCCTGGGCAATCATTTCATCAAGGAAGGGCGCAATGCCGACGCCCTCGACATCTATCGCAAGATCATCGTGCACGACCCCTCCAACCTGGATGCTCAGCAGCGCGTGGCGGATTTGTGTGTGCAGGAAAATTTACAAGATGAAGCCATCCGCATTTATCTCCAGCTCGGCAGAGAATGGTCGGCGACCCAGCGGTACGAGGAGGCCAGGCGAGCCTACCTGGCCGTGCTCCAGCTGGATCCTTCCAATGCCGAAGCCCGAGAAATCATCGAAATGTCAGACAAGAGCGGACCCTCGCCGACGGTGGAACGCCCGGCCAAAGTCGCGGCGGCATCAGTTAAGAGCGGAGAGGGCTGCGATCTGCTCTCGGAAGCCATCCGCCGGATTGATGAAGGCCAATACGCCGGCGCCGAAGCCATGTTGACACAATTGTTGAGCCGAGAGCCGGGCAACCCACAAATCTGTCAACTCCTCGCGCGACTCCACCTGCTCCAAGGCAACCTGCAAGTGGCGTTGGGCGAGTATCGGTTCCTGGCGGGAGCGGCTTTGCGCGCACAGGATTATACGATGGCTGAGAGCTTGATCACGGAGTACCTCAAAGTGGAATCGAACTCCGTGCCGATGCTGGAACTGTTTGGCGAGCTGTGCGAAGAACAGGGGGATCGAACGGCGGCGGTCCAGCACTACGGCAGGGCGGTGGAGATTTTGCTCGAACATCCGGAGCCCGGGATGCCCACACTCCCGGCTGAGCTGTTTGAGAAGGTTCAAGCCTTGGCGCCGGGAAGTCCCATTGCGAGGAAGTTGGCGCCCTCGTTCGAGTCTCAGGCCGAACCGACTGCAGTGGTGGAGGGGGCGGAAGCCCTGCAATCGGTGGCGAAGCAGGACACAGTCGTCGAGACGGAGCGCATGGCGCTCCAGCCCGCTGAGTCGCTGTCGGTGGAGATTCCCGAGGTCCATGTCGAACCACCGTTGGTGCCGCAAGCTCATGTTGAGGTGGCCGCGCCTGCCGAAGCCGCGCCGGTCGAGCCGCCCAAGGAACAGATCGATGCAGAGGTCCGGTATGCCTTAGGAATGGCCTACAAAGACATGGGGCTCTTGGAGGAAGCATCGGAAGAGTTTGCACTCTCCATGAAGGATTCGGGGTTCTTCGTCGATTCCTGTCTGATGATCGGACTGTGCCTGAAGGAACAGCGGCACACGGATCAGGCGATTCATCTGCTGGAGCGACTCATTACCGACTCGCGTTGCCGCGGCGGCAATGCGCAATTGGTGCGGTATGAACTCGGCGTGCTGTACGAAGAAACCGGATCGACTCAACGGGCCGCCGAGATGTTTCACACCATCCCTACGTTCCATGACGTACCGCGACGCCTGGAACAGCTCCGTCGTAGTGGAATCGGGCCAAACGGTCATTCTACCCCTGCTGCCGCTCCCTCCGAGCCCCTCTTCCGACTCGCCAGCCAATAACATCCGCTGCAGCACTCTTCACGTCATCGACCCTAGGCGTTCGCGAACGTCACCTGATTCGGCGCCGGCGCTCCTGCCAGTACGGCCGCGATATTCTCCAAGCAGATCATGCCCATCCGCACACGTGTCGCCAGCGTGGCCGATCCCAGATGAGGGAGCAACACCACCTGTTTGAGTTCGCGCAGAATCGGATGAAACGCCGGCTCCTGCTCGAAGACATCCAGCCCCGCCCCCGCGAGCCGACGTTGCAAGAGCGCCGACACCAAGGCCGCTTCGTCTACGACCGGTCCGCGCGCCGTATTGATGAGGTAGGCCGTCGGCTTCATCAGGGCCAATTCCTCGCGCCCGATCAGGTGATGGGTCTCAGAAGTGAGCGGTACGTGCAGGCTGATAAAATCTGCATCGCGCAGCAGGGAGAGAAGGTCTCGCCGTTCCCAGCCGAGCGGGAAGACCCCCTGAGGAAAGGGGGTGCGAGAACAGTAGAAGACAGCCATATTGAAACCGGACGCACGACGCGCCACAGCCTGGCCGATACGTCCCATCCCAACGATGCCCAACGTTTTCCCCCACACATCCGTTCCCAACATTTGTGTGGGCGCCCATCCGGGCCAGGTGCCCGACCGCACGTAGCCGTCGCCCTCCGCGACCCTCCGCGCAACCGCCAACATCAAGGCCCAGGCGAGATCGGCGGTCGATTCGGTCAAGACATCGGGCGTATTCGTGACCACGATGCCCTGTCGTGACGCGGCAGCGAGGTCGATATTGTTGTAGCCTACGGCATAATTGGCCAGCACCTTCAGGTGGGCGATGTCCGCCAGCATGGCGGCATCAATACGATCGGTGAGGGTGCAAATCGCCGCGTCGGCGGCCCGGAGGCCGGCTTGCACCGTTTCCCAGGAGGGGGCGACATCCCGTGGTTCATTGACCAGGGTGAACCGTTCTTGCGCCGTCGTCATGACCGGCGCGGGAAGCAGACGGGAGATATAGAGGAGGGGACGTGACATGGAGGCCTCGCCGGATGGGGCGTATGATAACGAATCCTGCCGACGGCAACAACTCATGGCCCGGGCGAGGCTGGCGGACGTTTTCCGCATCCTGCTAGAATGGGCCGGCGCGATCACGACATGACCCTCATTCTTCCTGACACACCCTCAGCCCTCGTCACTGACCTTCGGCAGCTGCTCGGCCGCGAGAAGGTGCAGCATGACGTCCCCACGCTGACCGCATATGCCGTCGATGCGAGCATCTATCGAATGACGCCGCAGGCCGTCGTCCTCGTGGAGACCGAGGAAGATATCGAGGCAGTAGTCCGCTTCGCGGGATCGCGCGGCATTCCTCTCACCCCGCGAGCGGCTGGCACCAACCTGACGGGCTCGGCGATCGGGTCCGGCATCATTCTCGACGTGTCCCGCATGAACCGCATCCTCGAACTCAACGAAGAGGAACGCTGGGCGCGGGTCCAGCCGGGAATCGTTTTGGCGGAACTCAACAAGCAGCTGGGCCGCAAGCAGCTCCTGTTCGGTCCCGATCCCTCCAGCGGCGACATGTGCAAGCTCGGCGGCATGGTGGCCAACAATTCCGCCGGCCCCCACACGCTCATCTATGGCGCGGTCAAGGACAACGTCCGGGCCATGCGGGTCTGTCTGCCGTCCGGGGGGTGGCTCACGGCGGCTTCGTTGCGGCTGGATGATCCGATCTTGGCCGACACCCTGACCACCCATCCCGCCCTTAGAGTCATTCTGGAGTTGGTGCAGTCGAAGCGAGCCGTAATCGAGGCCAAACGACCGACCGTGAGCAAGAATAGCTGCGGCTACAATCTGTTCGGCCTCGTCGACGGCTTGGCCCAACGCCGCTTCGACTTGCCGAAACTCTTCGTCGGCAGCGAGGGGACGTTAGGCGTGGTGAGCGAAGCAACGCTACGACTCGTGCCCAAGCCGCAAGGGACCTTGACCGCGCTGATTCATTTTCGTCGGCTGGAAGAGGTCGGGGAGGCCATCCCGCATCTGTTGGACCTGAAACCGAGCGCGCTCGAAGTGATGGACGGGAACACGCTGAACCTGATCGGGCGCGCGGCCCACGGCATTCCCGCGGCCGCCGCGGCCACCTTGCTGGCCGAACTCGACAGTGAACAGGGGAGTGACGATCTCCGCGAGCGGGCCGACCGCATGGCGGGGATCTGCCGCCGCTACCAACTCTGCGGCGACCTCGCCTTCGCCTACGACAAGGAGCAACGCGATCAGCTCTGGAAAGCCCGAAAGGCCCTCTATCCCACGCTCTATCGGTTCGACCCGCGCAAGAAGCCGATCAACTTCGTCGACGACGTGGTGGTGCGAGCGGAACGCATCAGCGAGCTGGTCCGGTACCTGGAAACGTTCTTCGCCGGCCAACAGGTGCCGGTGGCGATCTTCGGCCACATCGGCAACGGCAATGCCCACATCGTGCCCCTGCTGAATGTGAACGACCGCCAGGATTTCGACAAGATGGTGGCCGCTTACCATGAGATTCACCAGACGGTCCTCTCGCGCTTCGAGGGGTCCATCTGCGGCGAACATGGCGACGGACGCGTCCGGGCCGAGTATGTGCGCAAGATGTTCGGCGAGGACCTCTATGGCCTCTTCGTCCAGGTCAAACGGACCATCGATCCCGGCAACGTGATGAACCCCGGCATCAAGGTCAGCGATACCCCCTTCACCGAACACATCGACTACACACGCCTCTCGAAATCCTGCGCCACCTGCGCCAAGTGCAATTCCGTCTGCCCGGTGTACGACGTGTTCCAATCGGAAGACATGAGTTCCCGCGGCTGGTACGAAATCGTCACCGCCAAGGACTACAGCTACCTGCAGTCGCAACGCGTCGTCGAGGCCTGTTTGAACTGCAAATCCTGCCGCACGATCTGTCCGGCCGGTGTCGATGTCTCCGAGCTGATTCTCCAGCGGCGGGCCGAGCAACCCAATTGGGGGTCGCGTTGGTTGTTCGCGCTCCAGGCGCATGTGCCGATCTTTGAAGCGATGCTGAAAGTCTTGGCGCGCACGCAGCCGCTGTGGGATCGACCCTGGCCGCGGAGACTGCTGGCCCGCCTGGCCGCTCCGTTCTTGCGCCGCATCGCCCCAACCGCGAAACTGCCTGCGGACATGCAATTGCCCAAGCTGGCGACCGAGCACCTGCGGGATCGATACCGAAACCTCGCGCATAACATGAACCGCAGGACGGCGCCGCGTGTCGCCTACTTTCACGGCTGCGCGGCGAACTATTTTGACGATGGAGTGGGGGATGCCGTGATTGCCGTCCTCCGCCGCCATGGCGTGGAGCCGGACCTCCCGCCGCAACGCTGCAGCGGCACGCCGATCGAAACCTACGGGCATGTGGACCTGGTGCAAGAGCACGCGCGGTTCAACCTGCAGTCGCTGGCCGAGTACGATCAGGTGGTGACCGGCTGCGCCTCCTGCACCCTCATGCTCAAGGAATACAAGAAGTTTTTCGCAGAGGAGCCGGAGCGCCAGGCGGCGGAAGCGCTCGCCAAGAAAGTCCGGCATATCACCGAGTTCGTCGCGCAGTCCCCTCGGCAACCGGCCATGGCCGCGGCGGGTGACGTGGGGCGCCGCATCACATACCATTCTTCGTGCCACCTGCGAGCAGCCGGCGTGATGCGCGAGCCCCGCATGTTGCTGAAGCAGGTGCCGGGGACAGACTATGTCGAAATGACCGATGCCGACCGTTGTGCCGGCGGCGCAGGTACCTACATCGTGAAGGACTACGATACGTCACAGAAAATTTTTGAGCGGAAACGACGGAACATCGAACAGAGCGGCGCCGATACGGTCGCCACCAGTTGTCCGGCCTGCATGATCCAACTCAACAACGGACTCCGCGGACGCGCAGCGGTCAAGCATGTCGCGCAGGTGCTCGAGGCCGCCTATGAAGCCGCTACGCGCGAACAGGGCGCCGACGGGGGCGCGCGTCCATGACGTTTCGCAAGGCGGATCTCATCTTCGTGGTGCTGGCGTTGCTCGTGGTGGGAGGCGTGGCGCTGTTGCCGTCGCCGCGTGATCGGAATCCCAGGGTGCCGGGCAATGAGGCGCATCGACACGTCATGGCCGAGAAGGACTGCCTGGCCTGTCACAGCGCGTCGGGCAGCCGTCCGTTGCCAGCGCAGCATCCCAAACGCCAGGACTGTCTGCATTGCCATGCACGGGCCGAAGGGTAGGCGAACGAGATTGTTCAAGCGATAGATGATGTCAGGAGAAAGGAAGGAACGCACGTCATGCTCAAGGTGCTGATACTGGGACCGACGTTACAACAACGGGTGCCGGAGGCGGAGTTCGAGTTGGACCTGTCGGACGCCACGGCCATCAAACAACTGATCGCCGCGCATCCCGACCGATTGTCCGCGCTGGCACCCTTCGTCGAGCGGGGAGAAATCCTGTTCACCATCAATCGGAAGGTGAGTTCGCTCGACTCGGTCGTGAAGGACGGCGACCTCTTGAAGATCGCCCATCAGTCGCGCGCCTCCTACGACGGCACCACCGACATCCCGACCTGACGGAAGGTCGTACCTCGCCGCTGAGGAAGCCCCATGCCGCGCAACGATCAGGCTGTGCGTCTGTTGGTGATCTTGAAGCAGCTCGAAGGCGCCCGCCATGGGCTGACGCTCGAACAACTCGCCGACTCGCTCGCCCCCGGCTCCACCCGCCATCCCCGCACCATCCGCCGCGACCTGGCCGCCTTGGAAGAAGCGGGCTATCCGCTGGTGACCGAGAGGATCAACGGGCAGACCTGCTGGCGGCTCATGGAGGGATTTCGGAACGTCCCCGGCCTGCGCTTTTCGCCCACCGAACTCATGGCCCTGACCTTCAGCCGGCGGCTCATCAGCCCGCTCGAAGGCACCGAGCTGCACACGTCGCTCCAGTCGGCATTAGGCAAGGCCGCCGCCGCGCTGCCCCCGCAGGGCGTGGCCTTGGTCCAACAACTCGACGGCACCTTCACCGTCGGGCTTGGCCCGCACAAACGGTACCGCCAACATCGCGAAACCATCGATCGGCTCACCAGGGCCATTGCCGACGCCACCACCGTGCAGATGCGGTACGATTCCGCCTCACGCGGCCGCGTGACCCGGCGTGAAGTCGATCCCTATCGGCTGTGGTACGCCTCGGGCGGCCTCTATCTCATCGGGTACTGCCACCTGCGTCGCGAGCCGCGTATGTTTGCCGTGGAGCGCATCAAGTCCATCACGCTCACCGACCATCCCTACCAAATGCCGCTGCACTTCGACCTCGATGCCTTCGTGCAGGATGCGCTCACCGTCATGCGCGGGCCCCGCATCCACGTCGAGGTGGACTTCGACAGGGCCACCGCCGCCTGGGCGAAGGATCGCGTCTGGCACAACACGCAAAGCCTCACACGCCTGAGGGGCGGCGGCCTCCGCATGACCCTCTCCGTGGCCGACAGCCGAGAACTGGTCGGCTGGATCCTGAGCTTCGGCGGCGGCGTGACGGTACGTCAACCGGACTCGCTCCGGCAGGCTGTGGTCGACGAAGCCGTGCGCATCCGCCACGTCTATACGCAGCCTATCGGAGGTTCGCGCGCAGCCCGCCAGGCTGAAAGTGATTCGGAAGCAACATGATGCAGTTGGGGTTGAACCCCTGCGACTTCAGCGTGTCGATGCTGCCGATCACCTTGTCCCGCGCCAGATCGATCACGGTGATCGATCCATCGCTCATGCCTTCCAGGTTCAAGAGGCTGTTTTGCACGAACAGGTACCGCTCGTCCGGCGAGAGCACGCTGTGGTGCGCACCGGGGGCGGCGGGAATGGCCTTCAGGAATTTGGGCTGCCGCGGGTCACGGTTGTCGTACACGTTCACGAACCCCGGCTTGGCCGTGGTGACGTAGAGGCGGTCGGCCTTGGCGTTGTAGAGCATTTCGAGTGGCACCCCCTGTTGCCTCGCCCCGAAGTCGTCCACTTGCGCGAAGGCAAAGGTCTTCGTCGTCGGGTCCCACGTCCCGGCCCAGAGCGTGCCTTCCAACATGTTGGTGATGTGCACGACCGGCGGGTCCGATGTGGGCGAAAACATCACCTCCACCGGCGCCGCCTTGGCAGGCGAGGGCTTCGACGACACCTTGTGCGTCGAGAGCAGGGCGCCGCTCCCGGCCTCCAACACCGTCACCGACTCGCCCGCTTGGGCCATGTCATCCGGCTTGACCGTGCTGGTGATGAGCACCCGATCGATCCCATTATGAATCGCAATGCCGTGCGGATACCGAATGGAGACCGGCGCGGCCTCGGCGGTGCGGAGCGTCTTGATCGGCGCGTCTGTCATTGCGTCACCCATGATGACCGTGCTGGAGCCCATGCAGGTGAGATACCAGGTGCGATTGTCCTCCGACACCACCACATCCTCCAGGACCTGGCAGTCCGGCACGGCGATCGGGCGGAGCCGGTAGGGGAAGTGGGTCAGGTCCATGACGTGCAACACGCTCTTGCCCAAGGCGGTGACGTAGGCTTTCGTGCGGTCGCGGTTGAAGAAAATGTGGTGCGCCACCAAATCGGGCGGCAACGGCACCTCCATGAGAATGTTCCCGAAGTCGGCCGATTCGGGATCGATGTCCATGATCGCGATGCCTTCACGCCGTACCGGCTGGTTGGGCTTGCTCTCGTAATTCAAGAGCGCCAGCAGTTCCGACGAGGCCGACGAGGCGGTGGAGAGCAGCAGCACGAGGGACCAGGCGAGGATACGAAGCGGGTTCATGGCAGCCTCCTTTCTGGGAAACGACCATCCAGCTGAGTAGGATCCTCAAACCCTACTCCTCTCGAAAAATTTTCTCTACCCTCTAGATTAGCGTTCCCCACCAAGTAAAAAATATGGCGACAGTGACCTCGGATGTCACGCGGCCATGGTAGCCTCACCCACGCCATGGAGCCCGCCGAACTCAAACTCGGCGAGCAGGCCGTACAGGAGGATGCCATGCCGATCACGCAACGTCTGTTCAGGTGCTGGCTGCTTAGCCTCTGCTGGTGGTGGGCGCCGCTCACCATCCCGGCGCAGGCCGAAGACCTCGGCAACCTCAGCGCCAATCCCTATGCCTTCGAGTCCACCGCCAACCCCTACGGCGCCGGCAGCCCCTTCGCGCCGAACGGGGTGAACAATCCCTTCAGCCCCTATGGCAGCCCCTTCAGCAACCAGTCGGCCACCAATCCCTTCGCCACCGACGCTCCGCGCCTCTATGACCAGCAGGGGAACTATCGCGGCAAACGGAGCGCTAACCCCTACGACCCCGATTCCACCAGCAACCCCTTCGGCCGCTACGGCTCGCCCTTTTCGCCCGATTCGCTCAACAACCCCTACGGCGCCGGCAGCCCGTACCGGTTCGACTCGCCGACCAACCCCTATGGGCAAGGCTGGAGGATTGAGGGACGGTGATGGGGTGGTGGCAATTATTGACCACGACCGAACGGCTTAGCCTATACGGGAATTAGCAAGAATGGACGAGCGTCTGAGGAGGGTTTGGGCAAAGACATCGAAAAATTATGAGGAGCGTTGGCATCCTCTTCCCCTTCACATGTTGGATGTGGCGGCAGGCGCTGAGGCCATTCTCACTCGTGAGCCAGAATCGACCCGTGTGAGGATGGGGGCGGCCTTGGGATTGGAGTGGGAGCAAGCTCGGCCATGGCTGTTACTTCTGGTGGCCTGCCATGACTTGGGGAAGGCGTGTCCGGGTTTTCAATGCAAATGGAGAAACCTATCTGGACTGGATGCAGGAAGAAGCCCAAACACTGACATCAACCATGCGTTTGTCAGCCAGATTGCGTTGTCAGGGTGGCTTCAGGAACAGGGGTGGCCTCAGGAGTTATCGGAGTTAGTGGCCGATGCAGTGGGGTGTCATCATGGAGAACGGGCATCCCCCAGCACCCTTGACCGTTTGAGTGGCGATAGACGTGCCATTGGAAAAGATGAGTGGACTAAAGCGCGGCATGAAATATTAAACGCGATCATGGAAGTCCTGAAACCAACATTTACCCCGACGAAAGAAAGGCTTTCCGGTCCCGACTTTATGTTACTCGCGGGACTTACCAGTTTTGCCGATTGGATTGGTTCGAATGAAGAGTGGTTTGCATTTGGAAGCTCTGCCGATTGTGACAACCTGAAATCGTGGTTTGAAGGGAGGAGAGTCTGTGCCGAGCAAGCCTTGAATGTAATTGGCTGGGAGTCGAGAACCCCATTGGCTCCAAGACCAAAGGCTTTCCAGGATGTATTTGGCTTTGTGCCGCGCCCCCTGCAGCAGGCTGTTGCCGAAGCACTCACCGAGTTGAAGAACCCCGCTGTTCTGTTGCTTGAGGCCCCGATGGGCGAAGGCAAGACGGAAGCCGCTTTTTTTGCTCATCTAGAACTTCAGCGCCAGTTCGGTCATCGAGGGCTGTATATTGCCTTACCCACCAAGGCAACTGGCAATGCCATGTTTGAGCGAACCTTGACCTTTCTCAGGCAGCAGGGGGCGAATCGAAGACTCGATTTCCAGCTCGTGCATGGCGGGGCATTACTTAACGACACATTCCGACAATTGAAGCCATCCGACATATGGGATGAGAGAGAGGGGCAGGTTCGAGCCGGAGAATGGTTCACGAACAAGAAGCGGGCGCTGCTTTCAGAATACGGAGTGGGAACGGTGGACCAAGCGCTGCTGCCGATTCTTCCGGTTCGGCACAACTTCGTGCGCCTCTGGGGCCTAGCGAATCGAGTGGTCGTCTTCGATGAGATCCATGCCTATGATGCCTATACGGGAACCCTCCTCGTTCATCTGTTGCGCTGGTTGTTAGCACTTGGGTCATCCGTTGTTCTGCTCTCAGCAACATTACCTCCATCGTTTCGTCGGAAATTAGCAACAGTTGTTGACAGCAAGTTGCCCGAGCCTGATGCGGAATATCCACGTCTCTCCGTGTTTCAGCAAAGGCAAAAAGTGCGGCAGAAACACTTTCAGGCTGATCCGGCGCGTCGGCAGAGAGTGGGCCTGGAAGCCATAGGGCCAGACTTATCCGGCATGCGAGCCGAACTAGAGAAATGTCTCGCCAAGGGTGGAATGGGCCTGGCGTTGCTCAACACTGTGCAGCGCGCCCAGGACCTCTACCGGTTATTTCCGGACGGTGAACTGCTGATGCGCCAAGGTCAGCGTGTCGGCAAACTTCTCTCGGACGGCACAGAAGTGATTCTGTTTCACGCACGCTTCCCGGCAGACAGACGACAACAGCGGGAAGAACAGGCTTTGGAGTCATTTGGGAGGGTGGGCGCTCGAAGTGGCAGGAAGATCCTTATTGCTACTCAGGTTGCTGAGCAAAGCCTGGATTTGGATTTCGATGTCATCGCGACCGATCTGGCCCCGATAGATCTCGTTCTCCAGCGTGCCGGGCGATTGTGGAGACATGCGCGACAAAATCGGCCGGTCTTAGAACCCACGCTCCTGGTCGCTGGGTTAGCGGCCAGTGACCCACCTTCCTTCGGAAAGCCTCTCTGGTGGGGAAAGGTGTATCGCGAAGATATTCTGTTGCGTACGTGGAGTCTCCTGCGAGGGAAGCAACTCATCTCGCTTCCGGATGAGATCAATCCTCTCGTGGAAGCTGTGTACGAAGAGAAGGTAGGTGTGCCTGATTCACTACAGGAGCGATTGGACAAGGCCCTGGTGGCCAGTGATGGAAAGACCATCGCTCATACAGGGCAGGCGAACCAGGCTATCATAGGATTTCCTGATGACGCGTCATGGAACGATCCCGCGAGATTTGTCCTCTACGACGAGGATGATTCAGGCATTCATCGAACCCTCATGGCACAGACCAGGTTAGGGGAAGATTCAGTTGTCGTGATTCCCCTATGGCCGGAAGACCGCTACGACTCCAAAGTCATTCCGGATTTCGACCGCTCCAAAATGTGGTTCCTTCGAGCCATGAGCCTCGCACGCGATGGTGTGGTCCAAAAACTTAGAAAGCTCGGAGTGCCGGAAGGTTGGAAAGAGGCGCCGCTCCTGCGTAACTGCTACCCGCTGCGGCTATGCAAAGACGGACGATGGATTGAGGATGCCACTGTACGACTCGATAACGACTTGGGATTGGTGTACGAGCCGAAGGAGAGCGAATGAGCCGATTCAACCTGATTGACGAGAACTGGATTCCCGTTCGATTTCTCGATGGGCGCCGTGGGGAACTGGGTATTCAAGATACTTTGCTCCAAGCTAAGACAATCGCTGCTATCGAAGATCAATCGCCGCTGGTCGTGGCTTCCCTACATCGGTTCTTGCTCGCCATCTTATACCGTGCGCTAGAGGGCCCAACTGACATCGAACAAGGTAAGAAATTGTTCAGAGATGGACTGCCTAGTGAAAAGATCAGAGCCTATCTCGAAAAGTGGAGAGATCGGTTCTGGTTGTTTGATGACAAATATCCATTTGGGCAGGTTCCTGGTTTCAAACCGAAAGAATGGAAGGCATGGTCAAAGCTTGCTGCTGAACATAATGCAGATAATGCGAAGGTTCTGTTTGATCATCTGGAAGTCACAAATCCTATGCCCATTTCATTGCCAGCCGTCACGCGCTGGTTGCTCGCAGCCCATACTTTCGACCTCGCGGTTGCAAAGAGTGAGTTTGTCCAGCCCTTGGACGCACCTTCCGCCAGAGCTGTTTTCTTCATTGTTTTGGGGGACGCTCTCCATGAGACGTTGTGTTTGTGTCTTAAGCCCCAGGCCAAACATATTACCCAGGGCGATTCGGCTCAATGGGAAAGAACTCCAGAATCTGTTGAGGTCCTAAGGTCCGGGCCGAAAAAAGCGATTTCTGGATACGCTGATCTATATACATGGCGTTCTCGCTCAATTGCATTGTGCGATTTGGGGAATAACACGATTTCGACTCTAGGGTTTGCATCGGGCATAAGTAGAGCTAGCGATGTTGTGTTCATTGATCCAATGCTTTGCTACCAGGAAAATCAGACGCTGGGGCTTATCCCGCTTAAGTTTCGAGAAGATAAGGACTTGTGGCGGTATTTTGACTCAGTATTGCCGGGAGCAGGCAATAAGATCCCATTGGTTCTTGAGAACGCCATTTTGCTTTGTCGCTATGATAAGGCTAGATGGCCAATTGGAGTTCTCGTTTGTGGACAAAAAACCAAGAGCGGACAGGCTAAAGTTGATTTCTGGCGCAACACACTATTTGTGCTGCCACGAGCGTTGTCCAGCGAGGTGGATGTCAGGTTCTCGGTTCAATCCATTCTTGCGGTGACAGAAGATAGTGCGAGTGAATTGCGTTCTGCGCTATGGACTTTTTATCGGTTCATCCTAGTTCGTCGCCAAAAAGAAAAGGGGTCGAGTTTAAGAAAGGAAGAGGTGCTGCAAATAGGCAAAATGGCGGACGCCGCAATGCCCCTTCATCTCTATTGGTCAACCCTTGAGTCTCGCTTTCATGAACTTCTGAGCGCATACACCATTGACTGCGATTTTGATGAAATTCGCTGGCAGTGGCTCAAATCAGTGCGAGATGCCGTGGCCCAATCCTGGGAGCAACATCGCAGTTCAGTATCTATGGGCGATGCCTGGGCCATCCGAGCCATTGTGAAAGCCGAAAGACCAGTGCTTAACAAACTGAAGGAATTGAACGACGAGATTCTGAAACTCGAACCGCAGGAGGAACCTTTATGAGCGGATTCATCGAATGGCTGGAAGGTCTGAACGAGAAAGACACCAAGGTGCGTGCGGTGCTGCGGCGCAGCTTGGCATTTGATCCGGGATCTTTTGTGCCTGCCTATCCCTATGTGGAACCATTTGTGAAGGGCGAGACTAATTCATGGCGGAGGGAGATGCACTACCTGATCGCAGGTCTTTGGGCAGCCCACTGGTGCGAAGGACGCCGAGGCGATCGACTGAGTATTGGAAAAGCATGCGCAGCGTATCAGGCGGCAAGCGGGTCTATGAGCACGGAGCGCCGTTTCATCACACTGCTCGATTCCGACGGTGACCAGTTGCAGAACCGTCTGCGTCAGATGATTGCACTGCTGAAAGAATATCCTATCGACTTTGAAGCCGTCCTGGCTGGACTACTGAACTGGAGCGATGATCGAAAGCGGACCCAGAATGCCTGGGCGCGAGACTTCTATAGGGACCTTCAAGAAGACACAGCCACAGAACTCACTACCCAGGAGGAGCAGCCAGCATGAAGACGCTCATCGAGATTCACGCGTTGCAGAACTTTGCCCCTTCAAATTTGAACCGTGATGACACCGGCGCACCCAAGGATGCCTGGTTTGGTGGTAGCCGCCGCGGACGCATATCCAGCCAGTGCCTGAAGCGGGCAGTGCGCCAACACTTCCGGGCATTGGTCGACAACGGTTCGTTATCATCTGAGGATGTGGCTCATCGCACCAAGCGCATTCTAGAGCAGCTGACCAAATCTCTTGTCGATAGAGGCCGAAACGAGGCAGAGGCCAAACGGAAGGTAGAGCAATCGCTTGCGGCGATGGAGCTGTCCATCAAGGAGGACGGGAAAACCGAATATCTTCTGTTCTTGGGAGAGCGCGAGATCGCGAGCATTGCAGCAATCATCAATGAGAAGTGGGACACGATCGGCTCACCCAGCGCTCCTTCGGCCGAGGGGAAAAAAACGGGCAAGACGAAGAAGCAAGCCGCGCAAGCCTCAGATCCAGACGTCAAAAAGGCTCTCGGTAAAATATTCGACGGCGGCAAGGCTGTAGACGTGGCGCTGTTCGGACGTATGCTTGCCGATATGCCTGAGAAGAATCAACACGCTGCCTGTCAGGTCGCTCACGCCATATCCACCCACGCAGTTGAGCGCGAGTTTGACTTCTATACGGCTGTCGATGACTTGAAGCCAGAAGACACGCCTGGTGCCGACATGATGGGAACGGTTGAGTTCAACTCGGCCTGCTTCTATCGCTATGCCGTGGTCGATTGGGAGAAACTAAAAACCAATCTTCAAAGCGACGCAGAGCTTGCGGAGAAAGGATTGAAGGCATTTATAGAAGGTTTTGTGATTGCTGAACCGTCCGGCAAGCAAAATACCTTCGCGGCTCATAACCAACCAGAGTTTGTGGCAGTCTCTATTCGCCGGAACACGGCTCCCTCGAATCTTGCCAATGCCTTCGAAACAGCTGTTCGTGTTCGCAGGGACGAATCACTGACCAAGGTGTCGGCAGAGAAGCTGGTTGATAAATCAAAGAAGTTGAGCGCGGTATATGGGAGTGACGGACAGACCTTTGTGCTGAATCTCACAGAGACCAAACTCGATGGCTTTGGAACTGCGGTGAGCAGCCTGAAGGAATTGCTGGAAAACAGTCTCGTGGCCGTGAAGGGGTAAACCATGCCCACATTGTTGTTGCGGCTTGTTGCACCCATGCAATCGTGGGGCACGACGAGCCGATTCGACCAGCGCGATACGGGAAAAGAGCCGAGCAAGTCCGGCGTCATTGGTCTGTTAGCGGCAGCCATGGGGATTGATCGTGGGAGTTGGACGGGTGATCTAGAGCTGCTCACGCGACTTTCCATGGGGGTTCGTCACGATCGGCCTGGCGTGCCAAAACGAGACTATCACACAGCGGGATGTGCTGATCGTGACACCATCATCAAGGCGGATGGAACTCGGTCGAAGGATGGCGTTGTGTCCCATCGGTTCTACCTTGCTGATGCGGCTTTTCTGGTCGGGCTGGAATGTCACGAGCGTCTTCTGCTTGAGAAGATCCATGCCGCACTGCGGAATCCTGTCTGGCCGCTGGGTCTGGGGAGGAAATCCTATGTCCCGTCCGAACCGGTGTCGATAGAGCAAGCCGTACAGGATGGGCCGCTGCGCGAGGTGTTGGCCAGGTATCCATGGATTGCCACGCAGCGAAGATGGGAAGTGTTGCCAGAGCAGCTGTTGCTGTCGTTGGAGTCGGAGGATGGTTCAGGCGTACTGCGGATGGATCAACTCCTGTCGTCGTTTGCTGAGCGGCGGTTCGGTGCGCGGTTCGTTCGTTCAGAATGGATTCCCTTTCCTCAGGGGGTGACTCATGTTCCTGCATAGAATCCATCTTGATCCTCGCTGCCGCGAAGCCAGACGTGACTTATCAGATCCGTATCAATTGCATGCCACGCTCTGTCGTGCCTTCAGTCCGCCTGAGCAAAAATGTCCTGAGGGGGAAGTGCTCTGGCGACTTGAGCCTGAAACGGATGCCGATGGAAGCCCACGGGTTCTTGTCCAGAGCCGCACGATCCCAGACTGGGAGGGTATTGGCGTGAAGGGGTGGTTGGCGGCGGCCGATGCTCCGATCGATCTGAAGACTCGCCTGAAGCTCGATGCTCTTACAGCCGGCCAGCGGTTTCGATTTCGATTGCGAGCGAATCCCTGTGTTACTCGCAACGGGAAGCGGTTGGGGTTGCTTCAGCTCGTTGAACAGGAGCGATGGATTCAACGTAAAGGCGAGGCTCACGGGTTTGCGCTTCCGAAACTGCCTTCGCTCGATTTGTCTCAAGAAGGAGAAGCACGAGTCGATGTGCGGGTGTCTCAAGAACAGATGCTCACAGGCATGCAGCATCAGGGGAACCGAATTCGCATTTTCTCCGTGCTGTACGATGGCTTGTTGACTGTCACGGATTCAAAAGCTTTTGTAACCGTGCTCCAGACAGGAATCGGCCATGGAAAAACACTGGGCCTTGGGCTGCTGTCTGTAGCGCCAATGCCTTGAATGCATCAGGCATTCGCCTCCGCCAAAGGATTCGGTTGCGGGCTCTTACTGGTGCGGCGCGTCTGATGAGAGTGGAGTAATCCTATGGCCGATGTCTTGCCTCCGCTGAAACCCATCACGATTAAAGAGCGGTTGTCCGTGCTATACATCGAATATGGGCAACTCGATGTGCTTGATGGCGCGTTTGTGGTGGTGGATAAGACGGGGGTCCGCACCCATATCCCTGTCGGGGGAGTCGCGTGTCTGATGCTTGAACCTGGCACGCGGGTCTCCCACGCAGCCTGTGCACTGGCGGCCAGAGTCGGGACGCTGTTGGTATGGATCGGAGAAGCCGGGGTGCGACTGTACTCTTCCGGTCAACCGGGTGGGGCGCGCGCCGATCGGCTGCTCTATCAAGCGAAGCTGGCCCTGGACGATGAGTTACGCTTGAAAGTGGTCCGGAAGATGTACGCCTTGCGGTTCGGCGAGGAGCCACCACAGCGACGTTCGGTGGAGCAACTGCGTGGGATTGAAGGCGCGCGCGTTCGAGAAATGTATAAGCGGATCGCCTCACAGGCTGGAGTCCAATGGAAAGCCCGGAACTATGACGTCGAGGATTGGGAACAGGGCGATATTGCGAATCGCTGCTTATCCTCCGCCACGGCCTGCCTCTATGGCGTCACCGAAGCAGCGGTCCTCGCCGCAGGCTATGCACCGGCGATTGGGTTCATCCACACAGGCAAACCGCTTTCATTCGTGTACGATGTGGCCGACGTGTACAAATTTGAGACTGTCGTGCCGTTGGCATTTCGAATTGCGGCGAAAAATCCTCCAAACGCCGAACAGCAGGTTCGTCTGGCCTGTCGAGACCGGTTTCGTGAAACGAAGCTATTAGAGCGGATCATCCCTGGTATTGAAGAGATCCTCGCTGCAGGGGAAATTCCACGACCAACCCCTTCTGAGGAGCAAGTCCTTCCCGCCATCCCCAACCAGGAGAGCCTTGGCGATGCTGGTCATCGTGCTTGAAAATGCCCCCCCGCGTTTGCGTGGCCGCCTTGCAGTCTGGCTGCTGGAAATCCGTGCCGGGGTCTATGTGGGGAACTACTCGACGAAGGTGCGGGAGCATATCTGGGAACACGTCAAGGACGGACTCGCCGACGGCAATGCGGTCATGGCGTGGCGCGCCAACAATGAAGCGGGTTTTGATTTTGTCACCTTAGGCGCCAATCGACGCATACCAGTTGAACTTGATGGTGTCAAGCTGGTGAGCTTTCTTCCCGAAAAGGAAGATCCGGAGCCAAAACCGGGAGTCACATCAGTATGAGATTCTGCCTCAAACAATCGGTGGAATTCGTGGGCCGAAAAGTCGCCTTGTAATGCAATAAGTTACAGGAAGTGTGTTCCCCGCGCGAGTGGGGATGAACCGGCCAGCCGGTTGAGTTCGTGCGCCACCGGATCAGTGTTCCCCGCGCGAGTGGGGATGAACCGTCATTGACGGGCAAAAGGAGATGACGAAAAAGGTGTTCCCCGCGCGAGTGGGGATGAACCGGCGCTGATGGCGATGATCCGGCCGTAGAGCAGGTGTTCCCCGCGCGAGTGGGGATGAACCGAAAGCCCATTTCGTTTCGCTCCAGACGAAGAAGTGTTCCCCGCGCGAGTGGGGATGAACCGCTGTTGCGGATGTAGACCTCGGCCGGAATGATGTGTTCCCCGCGCGAGTGGGGATGAACCGAAAGCCCA
>WBZO01000416.1_pt1 | contig 92558 bp, 83 predicted proteins | sample 5204261 | NCBI WGS metagenome assembly WBZO01 (sample SAMN12412400, study PRJNA552823) | activated sludge metagenome | isolation source: activated sludge from anammox sidestream of wastewater treatment plant... | place: USA: North Carolina | collected 2017-09 | reverse complement strand
TGGGCGACTTCAGGTACAACAGGCTTTCGTGGTGTGACGGGCGGTGTGTACAAGGCCCGGGAACGTATTCACCGCGGCGTGCTGATCCGCGATTACTAGCGATTCCGCCTTCATGAGGTCGAGTTGCAGACCTCAATCTGAACTGAGGCCGGTTTTTTGCGATTGGCTCCCCCTCACGGGTTTGCAGCGCTTTGTACCGGCCATTGTAGCACGTGTGTGGCCCCAGGCATAAAGGCCATGCTGACTTGACGTCATCCCCACCTTCCTCCCCGTTCTCCTGGGCAGTCCTTTCAGAGTGCTCGGCATGACCCGGTAGCAACTGAAAGCAGGGGTTGCGCTCGTTGCGGGACTTAACCCAACACCTCACGGCACGAGCTGACGACAGCCATGCAGCACCTGAGCACGCTGGTATTGCTACCTCGTCAGGCTTTCACCCTTCTACTACGTGCATGTCCAACCTGGGTAAGGTTCTTCGCGTTGCGTCGAATTGAACCACATGCTCCACCGCTTGTGCGGGCCCCCGTCAATTCCTTTGAGTTTCAACCTTGCGGCCGTACTTCCCAGGCGGGATACTTACTGCGTTAGCTGCGGCACCGGCGGTAAACCGCCGACACTTAGTATCCATAGTTTAAGGCGTGGACTACCAGGGTATCTAATCCTGTTTGCTCCCCACGCTTTCGTGTCTCAGCGTCAGGTACGTTCCAGAGCGCCGCCTTCGCCACCGGCCTTCCTCCCGATCTCTACGCATTTCACCGCTACACCGGGAATTCCGCGCTCCTCTCCCGTCCTCTAGCCTGGCAGTCCCCCCTGCGCTTTCCGGGTTGAGCCCGAAGCTTTCACAGAGGGCTTACCAAACCGCCTACACACCCTGTACGCCCAGTGAATCCGAACAACGCTTGCCACCTTCGTATTACCGCGGCTGCTGGCACGAAGTTGGCCGTGGCTGCTTCTGGAGGTACCGTCCGAACGGTTACCCGTTCCATCTTCCCTCCCGAAAGGGGTTTACAATCCGAAGACCTTCATCCCCCACGCGGCGTCGCTGCGTCAGGCTGTCGCCCATTGCGCAATATTCCTTACTGCTGCCTCCCGTAGGAGTCTGGCCCGTGTCGCAGTGCCAGTGTGGCTGATCGTCCTCTCAGACCAGCTACCCGTCAAAGCCTTGGTAGGCCGTTACCCTACCAACAAGCTGATAGGACATGAGCTCATCAAAGAGCGCCATACCCATGGTATGGCTTTCCTTCCGAATCCGAAAACCCGGAAGCGTACGCGGTATTAGCCAGCCTTTCGGCTGGTTATTCCCCACTCGATGGTAGATTACCCATGTATTCCTCACCCGTTCGCCGCTTTACAAGTGTATTGCTACACCTTCTCGCTCGACTTGCATGTATTAGGCGCGCCGCCAGCGTTCGTTCTGAGCCAGGATCAAACTCTCATAAAGGTTCTATACATTGGACCCGAGGGCCACCTCTTCAATACACCTTACCTTGCTCATTTCTCGCTCTATTCAGTTGTCAAAGAACGTCCGCGTTCGTCACGCGAGCCGCGCAATTTACTATGCTCGGCTTGACCCTGTCAAGGGGGGTCAGAAATATTTTTTTGATCTGGGGTCCTGAGAATCCGTCGCGGGGCTTAACAACCGCATCGGCCACTAGGCTGGATCAAACGTGCATCTTTATACCAATCTGGATTTTGAGAGTCAAGCCTTGCTTTCATCTTTTTATTATCGCAGAGTAATCGCATGAGTTCCCGGCTCTCGCTGAAACGTCGCACCCTACTAAAACTCTCTGGAATTGCGGCTGCCGCGGGCCTCACGGGCGGCTGCGACGCGGTCGGTTCGGTGTTCGGTCGCATGTTCGCCATGCCCCCGCGAGAGACGAATTATTTCACGCCCAGCAATAAATTTTACGTCGTCAACTACTCTGATTCCCCTTTCAGCGTCTCACGCGACCTTCGCCAGGACGAATGGAGATGCACCGTGAAGGGCGAGGTCAAAAGGCCGCTGACACTCGGCTGGCGCGACGTCCTCAATCGCGATACCTTCGAACAAGTCTCGACCTTGATGTGCATCGACACCCTGCCGGGCGGCGACAGCCTCGGCAACGCGCGCTGGCGCGGCATTTCACTGAAAAAGCTGCTGCTGGAAGCCGGAGTGGACGAGGAAACGACGCGCGATATCGTGTTCCGTGGCGCAGACGGCTACGACGACAGCATTCCCCTCGCACGCGCCATGCAGGACAACGTCATGCTCGCGTTCCTCATGAACGGCGAGAAACTCCCGAGGGAGCACGGCTTTCCCCTGCGGCTCGTCGTGCCGGGCCTCTACGGAATCAAGAACGTGAAGTGGATCATCGAAATCGAGGCCTACGCCGGCGACTACAAGGGATATTGGCAACGGAAGGGCTGGACGGACGATGGCACGATCAAGATCTTTTCGCGCATCGATTCGCCGGGCCATTACCAAACCTTGCGCGGGCCGGAACAGACCTTCCGGGGCATCGCATTCGGCGGCCCCAATTCGATCAGCAAGGTCGAGATCAGCCTGGACGCGGCAAAAACGTGGGACTCGTGTGAGATAGAAACACCTATGTCACCCTATTCGTGGGTAATCTGGCGCTATACGTGGCGGCCGTTGAAACGCGGAAAGTACCAAGTAGCGGTGCGGGCCTGGGATACGGCGGGACAATTACAAATTGCCGACATCGTACGACCGCAGCCGGCCGGCGCCAGCGGCCTTCATACGATCATCGCAGACGTAGACAGCGTTGAGCCTCGTGGGTAACGGAACGCGGTTCCATCCGAGTCAGCACACAGTGGATCGCTGATCGTCGGCGAACAGCACGGCAAGCGGGTCTCAGCGGGTGCCACCCCCTTCCGCCCTGGCACTTGCCACCGTCGCAGCAAAATGCTCCACCAGGGCGCGCATCCCCTTCAGCACGGCATCCGACACTTCTTCCTTAGGCCCATACCCCAGAATAGCCTGATTCCAAAGCGGGCTTGGCCGCCGCTGGGCCGTATAGGCACCGCCGGTACAATCCACGTGGTACGCGGCGATATATTGCTCGCCCACCGTCCACACCTCGCAAGTAAAGTACCCGAACTGATGCAGCCGCTCTCCCGCATCCGGCGTCGGGATACCGGTCCCCTCGATTCCCACTCCAGGGATCTTGTTGAGCAGCGAGATGCGAGCCAAGTCCGTCAGCTCCCCCCGCTTAATCCCGAGACGTTCGGCTGTGCCTTGCGTCTGCACCTCGACGGAGACGAATCTCCTGATCTGCCTCAAGTCTGCGGCGGGAGAACCTTCGCTTTCCCCGCTCGCGCCTGAAGCGGCCGATAGGGGTGCCGCTCCTGCACAAGTGAATAGCATCGCGGCGCAGGCCGCGTATTTCAGGTTCTTCCTCCAGACCATGACACTCCTCTCCAGCTCTCGTCCCCAGTCAATACCGGCATTGCGGCCTACTCTGCCACATTCCACGAAAGAGTTCATCGGAGAAATGTCGCAGATGATTCATCCTGCCGACAGTGACTCACCCTGGCACAATCGAACGGTGACATCACCGTACAGTCGGCCTACGCAGCCTCAGGAATCGGCGCCGCTTCAGGAAGGGGCGTCCGAGACGGGGTCGGTCGTTCTGTGCCACAACCCGGCTGTCAATCAGAGTCTTTGCCCGTCCTGAGGCGGATGAGAGTCGGAGGAGATCAGCGCATCGGTTGGCATGCTGATTTCTATCGGCCCAGCCCTCAAGGGTTCGATACCCTTGGCATAGGACGGAGAGTTGCTTCCTACTGATTCCCCGTAGGTGGTCTGCCCGATCGTTGAATTGTCGATAGGCGAGCGCAACCCGGCGACGACGGCCAGGAACCAAAGTCCCTAATCAAAATACGAAGGACAAATATTTGCGATGACTGCCCCAACCGGCCCTAGTTTAATGACCTAGAACCATGGTCTTATTAAAAATTCATACGTATCTCGATCCACCGGCCCTGTGCGTCACCGTACCCAGAGTCTTGATGCACGAATGACCCCTGTGATCAGAATTCTCATCCGACTCTTGTCCAGGATGCCCTCGTCATCCAACGCTTCCCTCATTGAACGTGAACAGACCAACCTGCTCTTTGGAAATTTTCGCGTCGGCGCCATCGCCGTCGTCCTCAACGCCTGTTTTCTGACGCTCGCGCAGTGGAGCGTCATTCCCCACCGGCTGGCACTGGGATGGCTGGGGTACATGGTGCTGGTCATCGGCGCCCGCATCGCTCTTTATCAAGCCTATCGCCGGCCGAGTTCCTCCGATGTGAACGGGATCCCTTGGCGAACCTGGTTCGTCATCGGCTCCACCGCCACGGGGCTGGGTTGGGGCGCCGCTTCGCTGTTCCTCTATCCGACCGATTCGTTCTTCCATCAACTATTCCTGACATTCGTCGTGGCGGGCATGACGGCCGGGACCGTGACTGCTCTCAGCCCAGTCTATCCGGCCTACCTGCTGTCCGCCGGACTCACGGTCGGCCCGCTGATCGGTCGGCTTATCTGGGAAGGAGAAGATCTGCACGAGCTCATGGGAGGCATGGTCACGCTCTTCTTTCTCGCCACCACGATCGCGGCGCGCAACATGAACCAGGCGATCGAGACCGGACTGGCACTGCGGTTTCAGAACCAGGACCTCTCCCAGACACTGGCTCGAAGCGAAGAAGAGCTGCGTATGCTGCATGAGGCGGGCCCCTCGATGTTCTTCACGCTGGATGAATCCGGCCGAATCCTGACCGCGAACCGGCTGGTGCTGGACAAGCTCGGATATTCGTCGAACACCATCCCGCAGCAATCCCTCCTCTCCCTCGTCCGCACCGAGGACCGGCTCACCGTCGAGCAGGCCCTCCCCACACTCACACAATGCCCCTGGCCCGTCCACCGGTGGCAGGTTCGTCTGTGCCGTGCGGACGGCAGCGACCTCTGGATCGAGGCCGATGCCAGAGCAATCCGGGCGGGCAGCGATAGTCGGGTCATTTTCGTCGTGGCCCAAGACGTGACCGAACGAAAGCGAACCGAGGAGGCGCTGCGGGACTCCCAGGACCTGGTGAACTCCATCCTGGAGCACCTTCCGAACATGGTTTTCCTCAAAGATGCGAAGGATTTGCGGTTTGTGCGCTTCAACAAAGCCGGCGAGGAGTTTCTCGGCTACTCGCGCCTGGACCTGTTGGGTAAATCCGACTACGATTTCTTTCCCAAGGAAGAGGCTGACTTCTTCACCGGCAAGGACCGGGAAGTGCTCAAGAGCGCGCAGTTGGTCGATATCCCCGCCGAGCCGATCCAAACCAAGGACAAGGGCACCCGCTACCTTCACACCAAGAAGATTCCGCTCTTGGATGCAACCGGAACGGCGCGTTACCTGCTCGGCATCTCCGAAGACATTACCGAACAGCGGCAGGCCCGGGAGCGCCTGGCCCTCTACCGCGAGATCATTGCCAAGTCGACCGATGCGATCGCGATCATCGATCTGCAGGGTCGCTACATCGAGCAGAACGAGGCCCATCGGCAACTACTCGGCTATTCAAACGAGGAGATTGAAGGCCGCACGCCCGTCCTTCATCTCGGGGCCGAGCAGTTCGCCCTGATCAGCGAATCGCTGCGCACCACAGACCAATTCCGTGGCGAAGTAACCAGTACCACCCGGAACGGCAAACAAGTCCCCACCGAACTTACCGCATTCGTGGTGCGCGACGCCGAAGGACGGCCGGTCTGTTATGTCGGAATCAAACGAGACATCACCGAGCGGAAGCAGGCCGAAACCGCTCTCCGACGCACCCACAGCGAGCTGGAACAACGCGTGTTGGAGCGCACTGCAGAACTGACCGTCGCCTACACCAACCTCCAGCGCGAGGTCCAGGAACGCGAACGAGCCGAGCAGACGCTGCGCGGATCTGCCGAGCGCACCATCCGCTACCAGCAGGCCCTCCTCACCCTCGCCAAGGAGCAGACGCATCAGACGGACTGCAGTCTCCCTTCCGTGCTGCGCCGGATCACGTCGCTGGTCGCGGAAACCCTGGAGGTGCCACGAGTGGGGATCTGGCTTTACGGGCCCGACCGCCGCACGCTCGTGTGCGAAGACCGCTTCGACCTGCCGACTCGCACACATGAGCGAGGCGCGTCGCTGGACGTGGCGGCAATTCCGACCTACTTCACCGCCTTGGAGGAAAGCTCGGTCCTAGCCGTGACGGATACTCGGTCGGACCCGCGCACGTCCGAGTTCCTGGACAGCTACATCATCCCGCAAGGGATTACGTCAGTTCTCGACGCACCGATCCGCTTGGACGGCAAGGTCATCGGCGTCCTCTGTTGCGAACATGTCGGGCCCGTACGCACCTGGGCCCCGGAACACCTCAGTTTCGCCAGCGAGGTCTCGAAGAGTGTCTCGCTCCATATCCAATCGCAGCAGCGACGACACTTGGAAGATCAGTTCCGGCAGGCTCAAAAACTTGAGGCGATCGGGCGCCTCGCGGGCGGCATCGCCCACGACTTCAACAACATGCTCACGGTGGTGCTGGGCTACTGCGGGTTGATCCTACAACAATCCACCCCTGCCGACCCGCGGCATCGGCAGATCGTGGAGATCCAACGCGCGGGCGAGCGGGCGATGACGCTCACCAGGCAACTTCTGACCTTCAGCCGGAAACAGATCGTGCAACCCCGTCTGGTCAACCTAGCCGCGCTGATTGCCGACCTGACGAACATGCTCAAGCGCCTGATCGGCGAGGATGTCGAGTTGCAGACCTCTCTGAACCAAGATTTGCCGCTCGTGTTGGCCGACCCAGGGCAACTCGAACAGGCCATCGTCAATTTGGCCGTCAATGCCCGCGATGCAATGCCCCACGGAGGCCGCCTCTTCATCGAAGCCGTCAATGAGACCGTCGAAGAACCACGCGCAGTTGATTCCGGCATTCTCCGGCCTGGCCAGTACGTGCGACTCACCTTGCAAGACACGGGAATCGGTATCCCGGCGGACCTGCGCAGCCAGATCTTCGAACCGTTTTTCACGACGAAGGAACCGGGAAAAGGAACCGGGCTGGGTCTGGCCATGGTGCACGGGACGGTCACGCAATGCGGCGGTGCCATTGAAGTCGTCAGCCAGGAAGGCGACGGATCTTCCTTTCGACTGTATTTCCCGATAGCCCACAGCGGTCCCGCCGGCAAGCCGGCGCCAGTCGCCACGCTGCCCTCGACACGCGGCTCGGAATCCATCTTGCTGGTAGAAGACGATGAGACGGTCCGGGTGCTCGCCAGGGAAACCCTGATTACACAGGGCTATTCCGTCTTCGAGGTGGGCAACGGCTTGGAAGCGATCGAGTTCCTCGAGAAGTCACCCTCCCGTATCGATCTGCTCCTCTCGGACACGATCATGCCGAAGATGGGTGGAATGGAGTTGTTTCAGCGGGTGGCGTCGACCAGACCGAATCTGAGAATTCTGCTCATGTCCGGCTATTCGGGGGACGAGACCCCGCTGCCGATATTGGCACAATCGCCGGTGGCATTTCTGCAGAAGCCCTTCAGCCCGACGGAACTCTGCCGAACGGTGCGACAAGTGCTCGATCGCCGGCCGGAGGAAGCCGCCGCCGCATTCGGTCCCACGAAGGACCCGGTGGGGTAGCTCGGCGGATCAGCCGACTACGCTCGCCGACCCTTATTTATCCGCAGCTGAAGGCTTCTCACCCGACTTGAAGGTGAAGCCTTTCCTGCGATTCGTCAGCGATGGCGGTTGCAGGAACTCGCGGGCCGATCGAGGCCAGAGGTCGTCGGCCTCCTCATCCCGCCTGGGGTCTGCGTGAACGTGACGGACCGGACGGATCTGTTTTTGTTCCATAACAGCCCTCCCTTCCCCAAGTGCTCAAGCATCACCTTTTTTATTCTCGCACGTCTCGGCCCGTTGTCGTTACAAATTTTTTCATTCGCCACGAACACCAACGACGCGCCGGCCCCATGCCGTTCTCCCTCTTCTTGATGTCGGTCGAACGGGACCTGAACTTGACGGTAGCCCTCATCCGGCGCCACATTGCCGGTTGATTTGGCCGCTCGTTTCCCGCTACACCAGTCGAGTTGTCACACGCAGGAGGACACCATGCCCCAGACCACGCTCATGCTTCTGATCTTGATCCTCACCCTGGCCGGCTGCACGACTCCCTCGAGTTCCCCTACCCCCACGACGGACCGTCAGGCGACCATGGCCCGTGCCCGAACCGACCAGCAAGTCCACGCGCTGGCGCAGCCGACGAGGCGCACGGTCAGCCTGCCCGACGTTCAGTTGAGCATCCTCGAGGGCGGCAGCGGGGATCCGGTGATCTATGTCCATGGCGTGGTGACGACGAGCAATATTTTTCCGAGGTATGTGGCCGCCTACTCGCCGGCCTACCGGGGTATCGCCGTGGACCTGCGAGGGTACGGTGACTCCGAGAAGACCCCCGCCGGCTCCAATATCGATCAGTTCGTCTCCGATTTGATCGCCTTGGCCGACCAGCTCAACATCCGCAAGCCGGTGTGGGTGGGGGTCTCGATGGGCGGAATGATTCTGCAGCGGCTCGCGCTGACCCATCCGGATCGCGTGCGGGCCTTGGTGTTGGTCTCCACGACCGATGGTGCGATGATCCTCGACAAGGACCTCCCCACAATCGGGGCGCCGCGAGACTATCGGGAGGTATCCCGGAACATCATTGCAGAGAGCTTCCCGGCCGGCACCAATCCCCGGCTCTACGAGCCGCTCCTCGACCGCATTCCCACCTGGAACGGCGACGTGCTGCGTGAGGCGCTGACCTCGATGTCCCGCTTCAACGTCCACGGCCAACTGACGGCCATCAACGCGCCCACCTTGATCATGGTCGGCGCGAAGGATGGCGTCGCAACGCCGGCCATCGCGAAAGGCATTCAAAGTCAGATCGCGGGTTCGCAGGTCGTCGAGTTCGATACGGGCCATTTCATGATGGCAGAAAACCCGGAGCAGTTTCAGTCGGTACTGGGCGCGTTTCTGTCGAGCCTACCGCGCTGACCGGCCCCGTCTGACCGTTCACCGACCACGCAGACGAGGTGAATTCGAACGCGACGACTCATCGAACGCCGCTGCCAGACGGCGCAGTTCCTCCGCGTTCAACTCACGCCACTCTCCGGGCGGCAGGTTCCCCAGGGGGATCGGCCCGATGGCCACGCGCACCAGCCGGAGGGCGGGATGCCCCACGGCGGCCGTCATGCGGCGAATCTGGCGGTTCATCCCTTCGCGCAAGGTGATCTCAATCCAGCAGGTGGGCACGGTCTTGCGGAATCGTATCGGCACCGGCCGTGGCCGCAGCTCCGGTTCAGTCCCTAATAGACGGACAGTCGCCGGTCTGGTCCTTGTTCCGCCGAGCACGACACCTTCGCGAAGCGCCGTGAGCGCCGATTCATTCGGAACCCGCTCCACCTGCACCCAATAGGTCTTCGGCAACTTGTGTTGAGGGTCCGTAATCTGATGTGCCAATCGGCCATCCGACGTCAGGAGGAGCAGCCCTTCGCTGTCACGATCCAACCGCCCCGCTGCATAGACTCCGGGCACGTGGACATGCGCAGCCAGGGTGGGTCGCCCTTCCGGATCGGTGAAACAGCACAACACGTCATAGGGCTTGTTGAAGGCGAGGGTGCGCGGAGACGCAGTAATGCGGGGGCGCATCAGCGCACAACCGAAGGGACGGGACACCGTCCCCTGAAACAGGCTATCCCGACGAGGCTGACGGACAGGAATTGATCAGAACAATCGTTTGAAGCGCGCGGCATACTCTTCGGGCGGAACAGGGGTGGGGAAGAAGTTGGATTTCCCCTGTGACGTAATTCTGGTGCGGACCAACAAGGTGCCGTCGCCTTCCACGGTGAGTTCCTGCTCGGTCGTGGAGATCACGCGGACCGGCTCGGGAACCTGATCGCCCTGGACCCGCATGCGTTGGATCACGATGTGATTCGGATTGCAGACCACCCGGTCTTCCGGCTGAAGATCCAGCTGGTGCGACGCGATGGCTCCATCGTGCCGGTTGATCAATTCGAGCGTGTCGTCATGCAGCACTTCCACCCGCTCGGCGCCTGGTACCAATTCAGCCTTGGCCGACAATCCCAACATCGCATTGAGCGTCAGCTTGGCGTTGCGGTTGCGGTAGAAATCCACTGTGCCGGGCAAGGCTTCCCCATAAAGCTCGTACACCCCCCCGATCTTGGGACACTCTGGAGCCGCAAGCGTGGGTTTCAAATTCTGGCTCGGCGGTATGCCGGGAGTCTGGCAGCCCACCAGCAACGACAGCGCCGTGACGATCGCGAACCAGGCTGACCGCAACCTGCGATGGTCCTGTGAGGAAGTCGGCATACGTGAAGTCTAGCGAAGCAAGCTTGGCCTTGTCCAGGCAGAAAGTCGTCGGCAGGCGGAAGTGCACATCATTGAACCGTGCGGTTCAATCTGAAACACCATCGGCTCGGCGAGCGGTTCTCCATTAGGTAGTCACAGGACTTGCACCCGCTGGACGAATGTGGTTCCATCGGTCAGCCCCTCGTGAGTCCACGTACCGATTCCACGAGCATCCGGGAGACTCGCCATGCGGTGGGAAGGTCAGCGCGAAAGCGACAACATCGAGGATCGCCGCGGCATGGCCGTGGCCCGCCCCGGCGTCGGCATCGGACTGGGCGGACTGGTCTTCGTCTTGGCCGTCAGTTTCCTCACCGGGACCAATCCCCTCACCATCCTGAACCTGCTGAACGGCGTTCCAGAAATCACCGCACCATCCCCATCGGAACAGTCGGGCCGCATCGGTGCTCCCGGCGACAGCCTTGGCAAGTTTGCCTCGGTGGTGTTGGCGGACACGGAAGATACTTGGCGAGCGCTCCTGCCCAAGCTCGGACGAACCTACGAGGAACCACGGCTGATCCTCTTCAGCGGTGCGGTGCGCTCCGCCTGCGGCACAGCCTCGTCCGCCGTCGGGCCCTTCTACTGCCCGAACGATCGGCGAGTGTACCTCGACCTCTCCTTCTTCAATGACATGGCCACAAGGCTGGGGGCACCAGGCGACTTCGCGCAGGCCTACGTCATCGCCCACGAAATCGGCCACCATGTGCAGAACCTCCTGGGTCTCGCCGACCAAGTCACAGTTCGACAGCGTCGGGCCTCACAAGCCGAAGGCAATGCGCTTTCCGTCCGCATGGAATTACAGGCCGACTGTCTGGCCGGAGTCTGGGGCTACCATGCCCGATCCCACCGTAACCTGATCGAGCCGGGTGATTTCGAAGAGGGTCTGCGCGCCGCGGCCGCCATCGGCGACGACCGACTCCAGAAGAAGGGCCAGGGCTATGTTCAACCGGAAAGTTGGACCCACGGATCATCCGAACAGCGCATGACCTGGCTGCGGCGCGGCCTCCAATCCGGCGATCCCGCTGCCTGCGATACGTTTTCCGGCACACATTCCTAGGCGAGCACGGCACGCGCGTGGGCGGCATCACAGGCGCAGTCCCGCAACCGATATCCGAGAGGTGCTCATGGGCTTGTTCGATCTATTCCGGTCGAGAGCCGCGGCGGAAGCCCGTGGCGCCATTACGTCCGATCCACCCTGGAAAGCCAAGACCGTCGTCGCCGCGGGCTTGGCAACCCTCGCCGGATTGGCCGGCTGGATTGCCGAGTTGGCGTCCCCCTCCGTGGCCCGCTTTGGAGGAAGTTATATTGCGGGGTTCTTCGTCGGCTGGGCATTCCGCCGATTCGTAAAGGTCATGGCCGTAGTGGGAGCGTTGGCGATCGCAACAATCGCCCTCCTCAAAAACGCGGGCCTTGTGACCACGGATTGGACGGCGCTGGAGAGACTGATTACGGACAATGTCGCGGCCGTGCAGCGGGGAGCAGAAGGATTCAAAGAATTCCTAACCGGCTACCTTCCTTCAGCCGGCGCCGGCGCTGCCGGAGTGTTCCTCGGATTCCGAAAAAAATAGTCTCTCAGCCTCCGCGCAGCTAGCCTGCGATGGTCATGACGGTTCGTCGCGAAATCGGCATGTTGTCAAGCGAGACGAGCGCGTGGCGTCTGTGAGGGAGGCATACTCAGGCAGTATGTCGACCGACGGAGCACCGAGCCCGCCCGCCTGCATGGCCTAAGCTGCATGCAGGCTTGCCGCAGCGGCGAATTGACGATTGCAGCAGAAGCGTTCACGAGCATCGCGGGCTAAAATCCTGTTCCGATGCTGATTCCCCCGCCTCCGCGAGTTCCCGCACCCACTCCGACTCCGCCGAAAACACCCAGAAAGGGACCAGAACCTCGCGGGTCTGCGGTGCGCCGGTCCTCCCACCGGTGCAGGTGCTTCACTTCAACCGTGGGGTACCGGTAATCGGCCTCATCGAGTTTTCCCATCGTTGCCCCGGTCACTTCCCCGACGATTGTCACACGCGTACCGTCGGTAAAGGTGGCGGGATCGAGGAAAGTCTTATTGAGTGCCAGAAACCGCCCCTTGGATTCGGTGCGTTGCGGCACCGGGGCCTGGTCATCGGTCGCCGGCAGTTGCAGCACTTCCAATTCGGTTCCTCCATGAAGGGCCTTGGCTTTCAAGACCTCGCCGGTCCAGAGCACCGTCCTTCCCCGATAGGTGTCGGGACTCTCCAGCACCTGCCCGAACGTGATGGAGCGATCGATTTGCGGTTCCAGCGACTCGGGGATGACGGGTGCGGCACAGCCGGCGACGCCGATCAGAAAGACGCACAGCGCTGAGAAGGCACGACCGTTGGTCGTCATATCGCCAGTATAGACCACCGATCCTTTCGATGCTACGGCGCGATGATGACATTCGTACCGCTGATGCATTCCCATGCGCACCGGGCATGGATTATACTCCTCCGTGGCCGGTCGCTGACGAAAGGAACCTGAGAGCATGATCGCTTCCTCTATGAGACGAACAGTCTGTGCGGCACTTCTTCCCTGCGGATTTTTCGCATCGCTTGTCTCTGTCCCCGCCGCCGACGCCGTGGATCCGTCCACGCTCGAACGGGCCAAACGCGCAACCATCGGCGTGTTGGAAGACACGCAGGATCAGCGCACCCCCGACAAACCGGGGAAGTTGCTGGTGCGCGGCACCGGCTTCCATTTGCGCGACGGCTACATCGTCACGGCACGGCACGCAGCCGAAAAGCAGGAGGCTGTCACCGGCGCCTTCATACCCAAGCAGATCCGCATCCTCACGGCCGATCTTCACGAACTCCCGGCCGAACTGGTCGGAGACAGCGCCTTCATGGATGTCGTCGTCTACCGGATCGTCCAGCAACACCGCGGGAAGGTGCAAGCGGCCGTGACCTTCGCGACCGCAGACCCGCTTCCGGGCCAGGAAGTCTTTACGGTCGGCTACCCGATGGGCTGGGGCCCCACGATGTCGTTCGGTCACCTGGGCAATACCAGCACGTTCCTGCAAACAGTCGACGGCAGATTGCTCCAAGCCGACGTCGCGGCCTGCAGCGGCAACTCGGGAGGCGGGCTCTTCAACGAGAAGGGCGAGGTGGTCGGCATCATGCACGCGATCATCCAGACCGAGCGGGACGATTCGACGGCGCGCTGCAGCCGCATGGCCTTTGCCATTCCCGGCGTTCTGGCCGAACGAATCGTGAACGCGGCGCTCGAAGGCAAGCCGCTCACGTTTTCACGGATGGGTATTCAGATGATGGCCGTGCGTGACGGAACGAGATGGCGGATGGCGGTCAAGGACGTGGGGGAACCGGCCAAGTCGGCGGGTCTGCAGAAACACGATGTGATCATCGCGGTGGACGACACCGACATCGACGACGCGGCGCATCTCAAAAACTACCTGATCGAGCGGACCAACCCTGGGCAGCAAGTCCGCGTGAAGGTGCGTCGCCTCGATACGGATTTGACGTTCACGGTCACGCTTGGCGGGGGATAACCGGCACTCGAGTAACTCACCCCGGGAGGGCCTGGTACCAGCCGTTGGCTTGGGCGACATGGACCGGCGTGTCGAAGAGCGCCGTGAGTCGTTCCGCCGTCAGCATTCCGTCTTTGGTCCCGTCGGCCACGATCCTGCCCCGCTTGAGCAGTACTACGCGCTGCATTTCCGGCGGGATCTCATGGATGTGGTGCGTGACCAAGAGAATCGTCTTCCCCTTCGCCATCAATCGCCGTATCGTGGCAAGATATTGAAAGCAGGCATGCAGATCGAGCCCGCTCGTCGGTTCGTCGAGAACCAGCACGTCGGGATCGTGCACGAGCGCGCGACCCAGCAAGAAACGGCGTTGCTCGCCGGTGGACATCTCGCCGAAGGAGCGGTCCTGGAGGTGGCCGATCTCCAACTCCTCCATCACCTCCGTCGCCCGCACGAGCTGGCCGTATCCGAATTCTTGATGCATATAGGTATCCACGCTGGCGAAGTAACCGGAAAGGATCACGTTGACCCCGTGTGCGCCGTCGAGATACCGGTGCTGCAGGTCGTGGGACACGAGGCCGAGCCGTTTCCGCAACTCCCAGACGTTCCACCGCTGTTCGCCGAACAACCGCACAACCGTCTCCTCTCGGGGGGTCGGATGCAGCTCCATCGAAAGCAGCTTGAGCAGCGTGGATTTTCCGGCACCGTTCGGGCCGAGGATGGCCGTATGGACGCCGACGGCCAGCGTCAGCGAGAGATCCGTGACCACCTCGCGGTCGCCCCGAAAGACGGTGGCATGTTGGATGTCGACGATCGTCACAGCGCCGGCTTCTGCACTCCCAGCGTCGAGTTACAACTCGCCGGCATCAACTCTCCGCCGTGGACATAGGAGACATGCGACCAATCCTGCAGGATGCCGGACCGGTCGAACGTGAGCCGGTACTCGTCGCACCAGGAACCCAGCGTGGACCAGGAACTCTGACTCATCGGTTCGAGGTCACGGATTTCATACAGCCAGAGCGATTCCCCTGTTGGTGAGGCCGTCACGGACCGCGGCTGCCCCATGTGCGCCCTGACCTCCTGCTGCGTGGCCTTTCCCCTGGCCGTACGCAGATAGGCTGATTCTTTCTGAACAAAGAAGCCGCAACCTACCGTGACCAGGATCAATGCTCCAACCACCATCGCCATTGCGCGGGTCATCGGCGCCTCGCTGTTCAGCCAAACCGCTTCCATCTTACACCCGAGTCGATCGGAGGGGTAGACCGGGGAAAGGCCACAACCGATTCACTGGGCCCCCTTCCTGAGGAGGGAACGGCATGCAGCGGTGAGGGAGATGCACCGGCGAGCCGCGAGGCAAGTCGGTCCTGAGGTGACGGGGTATGGGATCCCGTCGATATAACGGGAAGTTTCGGCGGAATACCGTGAGGGAGCGTCCTGGGCGGTTACTCCACGAGATCGAGCTTGATCCGCAGTTCCTTGAGCTGATCGGGACTCACGCTCGACGGAGCTTCCGTAAGCGGGCACTGAGCCCGCTGCGTCTTCGGGAACGCGATCACATCGCGGATAGAGTCCGCCCCCCCCAACAACATGATCAAACGATCCAGCCCGAACGCGATCCCGCCGTGGGGCGGCGCACCGTATTCCAGCGCCTCCAACAGGAAGCCGAACTTCGCCTCGGCCTGTTCCTTGTTGATCCCGAGCAAGTCGAGAATCTTGAGCTGGACGTCGCTGCGGTGGTTGCGGATGCTGCCTCCGCCGATCTCGCTGCCGTTCAAGACCATGTCATAAGCCTTCGCCCTGGCTTTGAGGGGCTCGCCGTCGAGATGCGGAAGATCCTCGTCCATCGGTGCGGCGAAGGGGTTGTGCATGAACACGTAGCGTTTTTCTTCCGGCGAATAATCCAACAGCGGAAATTCCGTGACCCACAGCGGTTTCCAGGCCTGCTTGTCGATGAGGTTGAGTTCCTCACCCAGCAGCAAGCGGATGCGGCCCAGCACCTCGTGCACGATCGCCGGCTTGTCGGCCCCGAAGAGGACCAAGTCTCCCGGCTTGGCTTCCGGCAATGCCGCCGCGAAAGCCTTGGCGTCGAGAAACTTGGCGATGACCGATTCCAACTGTCCCTCCGCCGTGATCTTGAGCCAGGCAAGCCCCTTGGCGCCGAAACTCTTGGCCGTTTCGCCGAGCGCATCGATGCGGCTCCTGGGGATCGATCCCCCACCGGTCACGATCAACGCCTTCACGATACCGCCCTTGGTGGCGGCATCCTTGAAGACCTTGAACTCGCTGGCCGCGGCAAATGCCGTCACATCATGCAGCGGCATCCCGAACCGCAGATCGGGCTTGTCGGACCCGTATCGCCCCATCGCCTCGGCATAGGTCATCCTCGGAAACGGCGTCGGCAGTTGCACCCCGCCCGCCCCCTTGAAGACGGACACGATCATCCGCTCCATGAGCGACATGACCTGTTCTCGGTCGACGAACGACAGTTCGAGATCGATCTGGGTGAACTCCGGCTGCCGGTCGTTGCGCAGGTCTTCGTCGCGGAAGCAGCGGGCGATCTGGTAATAGCGATCCACGCCGCTGACCATCAGCACCTGCTTGAAGAGCTGCGGCGATTGCGGGAGCGCAAAGAAGGTCCCGGGGTTCACCCGGCTCGGCACGAGGTAATCGCGGGCGCCTTCCGGTGTGCTCTTCGTCAGAATCGGGGTCTCGACTTCCAGAAACCCCTCGCCGTTCAGGAATCCGCGGACCGCCTGCATGATCCCATGCCGCAGCCCCAGCAATTTCTGCATCCTGGGACGACGAAGATCCAGATAGCGGTACTTCAATCGGAGCGACTCGGTAATCTCGGCATCATCCTCGATGATGAATGGAGGCGTCTTGGCCTCGTTCAGCACATCGACGGCATCGACGAACACTTCGATCTCGCCGGTGGCGAGGTTGGGATTCTTCGATTCATCCGGCCTGGCCATCACCTGCCCGGTGACCGACACGACGCATTCGCTGCGGAGGGCATGGGCCGCCTGATGGACCGCCGCGTTGCGTTCGGCATTGAAGACCACCTGGGTGATGCCCGTCCGGTCACGCAAATCGATGAACATGACGGTCCCGTGATCACGACGCCGCTGCACCCAGCCGTTCAACGTCACCTGTTGGCCGACCTGCGCCTTCCGCAACTCTCCGCACCGATGGGTTCGTACCTTCATGCTGGTCTCCGCATCTCTCGCCTGCTCGTCTTCCGCGTGGACCGGCCTGAACCCGGCTCCCGCTTCCGACCCGCCCGTTCCAATTTCGATTGCCGCGTCGGCCTCGCCTTCGGCTTGGCCCAGCTCGCAGGTTTGGGCCTCGGCGCCGGTCCCTGTCCCGCCTCGCGGGCCATTCGTTCTTCCACATGCTCGCGCAAGCGGTTGGCTTCCCGGTCGGTCAGGAACCGATAGGAGCCCGACGGAAGGTCGCCCAACATAAGCGGACCAATCCGTACGCGGGTCAGCTTGATGACCGGGTGCCCCACGGCTTCCATCATGCGCCTTACTTGATGCTTGCGTCCTTCGTGGATCGTCACTTCCAGCCAGGAGTTGCTCTCGGCCTTGCTGACCTTCACCACCTTCGCCGGAGCCGTCACCCCGTCCTCAAGCCTCACGCCACGCTCCAGCGCGTGAATCTTCTCGTCGTCGAGCACGCCCTTGACCTTGATTAAGTAGGTCTTCGCGACATGGTATTTGGGATGGAGCAGCGCCTGCGCCAGATCGCCGTTGTTCGTCAGGAGCATGAGTCCTTCGCTGTCGAAGTCCAGCCGACCCACCGGGAACACCCGAACCGTCACCCCATGCAGAAAGTCCTTCACCGTAGGCCGGCCTTCGGGGTCGTCCAAGGTCGACATCACGTGTTTCGGCTTGTTCAGCATCAAATACACGAACGGTTGAGCCGCACTCAGATGTTTCCCGTCGACTTTGACATGGTCGCGGCCCGGGTCGACTTTCGTCCCCAGTTCGGTCACGACCTTGCCGTTCACCGTCACACGGCCGGCCGTGATCATCTCCTCGGCTTTACGCCGTGAGGCCAGACCGGTGCCGGCAATCAATTTTTGCAGCCTTACTTCCACGAACATCCTTTCGTGAAGCGTATCGCGTATCTCGTTGTTCGAGTGATTCACTGCAGGGCCGGTTCGTCGCTCAGGATCCACGAGTCGCGCACATGCTACTCCCACTCGATCGTACTGGGCGGTTTCGAACTGATATCGTAGACGACGCGATTGACGCCCTTGACCTCATTGATGATCCGGTTCGACATGCGGCCCAGCACCTCGTAGGGGATCTTGGCCCAATCCGCGGTCATCCCATCCAAGCTGGTGACCGCGCGGATCGCAATGACATGCTCGTAGGTCCGTTGGTCGCCCATGACGCCCACCGTCCTGATCGGCAGCAGCACCGCGAAGAACTGCCAGATCTCCCGATAGAGCCCTGCGCCGCGGATCTCTTGATCGACGATCACTTCGGCCGCGCGCAGAATCTGCAATCGCTCCTTGGTGACGGAGCCCAACACGCGAATGGCCAACCCCGGACCAGGAAAGGGTTGCCGCCACACCACTTCGTCGGGCATGCCGAGTTCCTTGCCCAGCACGCGAACTTCGTCCTTGAACAGTTCCCGCAAGGGCTCGATGAGCTTGAGCTTCATCCGAGCCGGTAAGCCGCCCACATTGTGATGCGTCTTGATCGTTGCGGAGGGTCCCTTGAAGCTCACGCTTTCAATCACGTCCGGATAGAGCGTGCCTTGGACGAGAAACTTGATCCCCTTGAGCCGCTTCGATTCCACCTCGAAGTTCCGGATGAAGAGTTTGCCGATCGTCTTCCGCTTGCGTTCGGGATCGGTCACGTTCTTCAAGGCGGCAAGGAATTGGTCGGTGCGATCCAGGAAGTGGAGGTCCATCTTAAAATGCGTGGCGAAGGTCTTTTGCACCTGCTCGCCCTCGCCGGTTCGCAACAGCCCGTTGTCGACGAACACGCAGGTGAGTTGATCGCCGATCGCCTTGTGCGTGAGCACGGCCGCGACCGAGGAATCGACTCCGCCGCTCAAGGCGCAGATGACCCGGTTCTTCCCGACCTGTTCGCGAATCTGCTCGACTGCCGACTCCACATACGACCGCATGGTCCAAGACGGTTTGCAGGCACAGATGTCGTAGACGAAATTGCGGAGGATCTGGGCACCTTCGGCCGTGTGCGCCACTTCCGGGTGGAACTGCAGGCAATAGATGCGACGCTTCTGATCGTCCCTCTTCATTGCGGCGATCGGGGAATTGTCGGTATGCGCAATCGACCGGAAACCCGGCGGCATGCGCTCAATCCGATCACCATGCGACATCCAGACGGTGGTCGACCCGGCTTGTCCGATGCCCTTGAAGAGATCCGACCGGTCGTCGATCCGCAATTCCGCCCGGCCATACTCGCGATGTGGTGCCTTCACGACCTCACCGCCCGAGAGGTGAGTCACGAGCTGCATGCCGTAGCAGATGCCGAGGATGGGAATGCCCTGGTCGAACAGCTCTTTCGGAACCTTGGGGGATTTCTTGTCGTACACGCTCGCGGGACCGCCGGAGAGGACGATGCCCCTGGGGCGATAGGCCAGGATCGTGGCCAAGGGAGCCGTGCAGGGCAGGATCTGCGAGTAGACCTGCGACTCGCGGATCCGGCGAGCGATCAGCTGCGTGTATTGAGAACCGAAGTCGAGGACGAGGATTCTATCGTGCCAGAGTTCCATAGGATTGTATCTCGTGAAGCGTGAGTCGACGTTCGTCTAGGAAGAGGATCTGAGTTGCGAGATACGCTTCACGTGGAACGCTTCACGCGGGGCTATTCCCAGTCCATGCGGTAGTTGGGTGCTTCTTTGGTGATGATGACGTCGTGTACGTGGCCTTCGCGCAAGCCGGCGACGGTTTGTCGGATGAACCGTGCCTTCTGTTGCATGTCGGCGACGGTCTTGCAGCCGCAGTAGCCCATCCCGGACTTGACGCCGCCGACCAGTTGGTAGACCACCGCGGCGACCGGCCCTTTGTATGGCACGCGGCCTTCGATACCCTCCGGTACGAGCTTCTGTATCGGGCGGCCTCCCTGGCCGTACCGATCCCCTCCGCCGCGCTCCATGGCCCCGATCGATCCCATGCCCCGGTACACCTTGTAGGTTCTGGCTTGATAGAGGACGGTCTCGCCCGGCGACTCCTCGGTTCCGGCCAAAAGACTTCCCAACATGACCGCTGAGGCGCCGGCTGCGAGCGCTTTGCTGATGTCGCCCGAGTACTTGATCCCGCCGTCGGCAATGATCGGAATACCGGTCCCGGCCAGGGCCTTGGCACAGTCGGCAATGGCGGTGAGCTGCGGCATTCCGGCACCCGACACGATACGGGTCGTACAGATGGAACCGGGCCCGACGCCGACCTTCACCGCATCGACTCCCGCCTTCATCAGATCCTTCGCGGCTTCCGCCGTCGCGATGTTGCCGGCTACGACTTCCAGCTTGGGGTACAGCTTCTTGACCATCTTCACCGTATCAAGCACCGCCTGGGAATGGCCGTGCGCCGTGTCGACAACGACGAGATCCACACCGGCCTTGACCAATAGGTTGGCCCGCTCTTCGGTCTCCGGACCGACCCCGAGGGCCGCCCCGACGCGCAGACGCCCATGGGTATCCTTGCAGGCGTTCGGATACTTGATGCGCTTTTCGATGTCCTTGATGGTGATCAGGCCCTTCAATTCGAACTGTTTGTTCACGACCGGCAGCTTTTCGATTCGATGCTCGTGGAGGATCTCGCGGGCCTTTTCCAAACTCGTGCCTTCCGGGGCCGTGATGAGCTTGTCGCGCTTCATCACCTGGGACACCTTCAGGTCCATGCGGGTTTCGAAGCGCAGATCGCGGTTGGTGAGGATGCCGACGAGCTTGCCGCTCTTGGTAACGGGAATACCGGAGATGCGATATTTCGCCATGAGGTTGTGGGCGTCGCGGATGGTCTGGTCGGGGGCAATCGTGACGGGATCGAGAATCATTCCGCTTTCGGACTTCTTGACCCGATCGACCTCCGCAGCCTGATCGGTGGGAGACAGCACCCGGTGGATGATCCCGATGCCGCCCTCCTGCGCCATCGCGATGGCCAGCCTGGCTTCGGTGACCGTGTCCATCGCGGCGCTCACAATCGGAATGTTGACTTGAATATTCCGGGTGACCACGGTGCGGGTGTCGACCTCACTGGGCAACACCTGGGACTTGGCCGGCACGAGGACGACGTCGTCATACGTCAACCCAACCCGAATCTCCTTGTCTAACATCGGCCCTTCACCCTTCCCGAGCCCCACCATACTGGATGGTGATAAGGCCCGCCAGCTTCGTTCTCGTAAGACACTCTCCACTCACATCTCGGCCGCGTTCGGAGACATCACGCGCCTGATTCCGCACGTCGTGCACCTCGAAGACTCAACGTGCGAGTCGATGTACGTCCCACCTCTTTGCTCGCTGCGGCCTCGTTGAGCGGCTTTGTGAGCCATCCTGCGGGGCCGCTCTGCTACAGAGCTTTAGACCTTGGTCCCCTTCTCGACCTTCTCCAACTCCGCGGCCGCTTCGGCCTCTTCCTGCAGGCGTTCGCTGCCTTCATCCGCGGGCATGAACTGCTGGACGCGGGTGTTGCCGCTGTCTACCACGTAGACACTGCCCCTGGTATCAACCGCCAAGCCATAGGGAAAGTTGAACTGCCCTTCGCCGACACCGAAACCGCCCCACTGGGTGATGAAGTTGCCTTCGCGATCGAACTTCTCGATACGGTGATTGCCCGTGTCGGACACATATACGTCGCCCTGCCCATCGACCGTCACGCCCCATGGAGAGCGCAACTGCCCGGCTTCCTGGGCCAATGGGCTACTCGCGTGGCCGGCCTCCGAACTGCCGCCCCATTTGGTGATGAGCTGCGGGAGCACGTTGGTGCTGGTGTCGAACTTCTGGATACGGTGATTGCCCATGTCGACGACGTAGACCATGCCGTCCGACTGGTCGACGGCGATCCCCCGCGGGAAGTAGAACTGGCCGTCGCCGTTACCGAAGCTACCCCACTGCATGATGAACTCACCGGTCATGTCGAACTTCTGCACACGGAAATTGGCGCTGTCGACCACATAAATGTAGCCACGCACCCGGTCGATGGCGATACCCCAGGGCGCATTGAACTGGCCTTCGCCGTTGCCGCGAGACCCGAACTTCATCAGGTAGCCGCCCAGCTTGCCGTCGAACTTCTGCACGCGATGGTTGTTGGTATCGACGACGTAAACGTCACCTTTTGCGTCGCAGGCGATACCGGTCGGATTATGGAAGTTCGCATTGGCAGACCCGAAGTTCCCCCAGAGGATGATGAAGTTGCCGGCGCTGTCGAACTTCTGAATGCGGTTGTTGCCGTTGTCGACCACGAACAGACTGCCCTGTTGGTCGATGGCCATGCCATACATGGGAGCCATGAACTCGCCGCCGTGCAGCAACGATGCGCCGCGGCCCGGCTTACCCCACCTGGATACACAGAGGTACCCGGAGGTGTTGACCAGAATGCCGGCGCTGGCCGGCGTCGAGATGTTGTTCCCGATGTCCTTGAACCAGACGAAGATCGTCTTCTGCCCGTCACCCGGCGACAGAATGAACGGAATCGTCGCACCGAACTTGATCGCAGGCGTCACATCGACCCACCCGGGCGTTCCGGACATGGGCGTCATCGGATTTTCGGAAATGAAATAGGCACCGACCCCCGTATCCAGGTCGTTCGCGGAAATCGTCACGACCACTTCCGGCGAATTGGTCATGAATGCGCCGTGGTTGATTACGGCATAGGGATTCTGCGGCGCGGTGATGTCGATGAGCACCGGCGTCGCCGTAACTTCTTCCGACACGTTGCTCTCGGTCTCGTCCTCGTACAGGGCGGTCAACACATAATGGTAAGCCTGATCGTTCGTGAGTCCGGTGTGGTTGTATGGGCTGGTCACGCCCTCGATTTTCGTTCCGCTGTCGATCGTCACGTTCGGCTGCGTGTGGAAGTAGAGGTTGTAGGACACCGCGCCGGGCACGTCCATCCAGCTCACGAAGGTTTCCGTATCACCCGCCTTGATCGCAACGTTGCGCGGCGCCGGGTATTTGGTCGGCTCCTGCGCCTTGGTCTTGTCTTCCTTGCCGCGGTTCAGCTCCTCTTCCGTCGGCACGTACTTGATGACGCGGTGATTCCCGCTGTCGACCACGTACACCGCGCCCTCCTTGTCTACGGCCACGCCCGACGGGAAGTTGAGCTGCCCTTCCGTCTTGCCGCGGTTTCCCCAAGCGCACAGGAAGGTGCCGTTGCCGTCGAACTTCTGAATGCGATGGTTGCCCTGATCGACCACGTACACGTTCCCGACCGCGTCGCAGGCCACACCCCACGGCGACTTGAACTGGCCAGGACCGCTGCCCTCGCGTCCCCACTTGGTCAGGAAGCTACCGCGCTGATCGAACTTTTGGATGCGGTTGTTGCCTTCATCCGCCACGAAAATATTGCCGACGAAATCAACCGCCACGCCGCGCGGGAAGAAAAAGGCACCGTCGAAGCTGCCGTCCCGTCCCCACTTCAAGAGCGGAGACCCGTCGCCCCTGAATTTCTGAATGCGCGCATTGTTCGTGTCGGTAACATAGATGTTCCCCTCCTGGTCGGTCGTTACCCCCCAGGGAGCATCGAACTTGTTCATATCGGCGCCGCGCCAGGCGAACCCGAACTTGCCCCACGCCTTCATCGGATTGCCGTCGGCATCCAGCCGCTGCACGCGGTTGTTGCCTGTATCGGCGATATAGACGTGACCGTCGGCGTTCGTCGTCAATCCGCGCGGGTAATAGAATCCCCCCTCATCCGTCCGAGGCTCGCCCCCCCAGCGGGCGATGAACTTACCGTCCTTGTCGAATTTCTGAATTGAGTGGTTGTCCGTATCGGCGAGATAGATATGACCGTCCTTGTCAATCGTGATGCCCGTCGGGGAACTCATTTCCCCATCGTCCACGCCTTCTTGGCCGAAGATGTTGGCAATCAGATAGGGAGCCGGAATCGCCATGACTTCCTGCGACTCCGGACTTTCTCCTTTCGGAGTCACGACCGTCACGACATAGTGATAACAGGTGCCGTTCGCCAAATCGTCGTGCACAAACGGGGACTGCGCGCCTTCGAGGCAGGTTGCCTTTTCCTTCTTGACGCCGATGACGGCCTTGAAGTCATCTGGTCCCGCGATCGGACGGGTCAACTCCGAAAACTTGATCTGCACCCCTTTCGTCGTCATGAAATACAGGTTGTAATACATGGCATCCGGCACGGAGTCCCATGAGACAGTCACGCGCCCATTACCTGCCTTGGCCGTCACTCCGGTCGGCGCAGGAGGAAGTTCTTCCTCCTCGGCAACGGAGTCTCCTGCACCCCACTCACTCTGGCCGCTGTCCGCCGTGAGAAGATGCCGGTCGAAGCGAAAGAATTCGTCGAAGAGCCAGGCCTTGATCATGGTGTTCCTCGTGATACGAAATTAGTGAAGATTAGCGGATGTTTCAACAACTTAGATCGGGCAGTCTAACAAAGCGAAAAGAAGGGAGTCAAGGTAATGAACGACAACACCGGAGCCTGGAGTGTGGAAAGCCGGACGCAGCGGAACTCCGCGCTGGACAAAGCATTCCGACCGATCCCTGGTAGGAGGCGTCCCCCCCAAAGCCGGGTGGATACAGGTTCATCGAGTGGCATAGCTTCAGGGTTCTCGACAATTGAAGCTGACTCCTCGTTCGCTGGCCGAAGCAGATTTAATGGGAGGTGTACCATGTGGTCGACGAAACTCGTGCTCTTTTCCTTCGCCGCGGGTTTGCTGCTTGCGTCGTCCGCTCAGGCGGCCGAATCGTCCGAGATCGAAATGTGGGAATGCCCGGGACCGGACGGCACCACGCTCTATACGAATAAGGAGCGCCCGGGCTGCCAACCCAAGACACTGAAAGCCCTCTCGGTCGTTCCACCATTACCCGAACTCCCCCTCCTTCCGCCTGCAGGCGGGTATCCGACGCCGCAAACGGTTCGTCCCGATTGGTATTCGTACGACACCCCCATCGGAGCCCTCCGCAACATGCGGCAGATCCCGGATTGGAGCCGTGATTGGTACGCCAGCAATGCCCAGGGTGGGCCGGTTCAGATCGAGGTCTGCAGCCTGTATATGGAATGGCTGAATCTGAACCAGAAGACACGAGGCGGCATGTTCTACGGAACCGATCCGTCTTATGGGAGCGACCCTTCGACCAGATACTCCCGGACGCCCGGCAACTCCTTCGCCGACAATGCCCGCTACCAGGCCTTGGCCCGCATCTTCGGCGCGGGCTTCGTACCCATCGGCTGCCAATAGGAACGCCGTCCATTATTTCTCCGGAAGGTGTCGGCATGTGAGACGCCTTCCGGAGTTTTCTGTTCTATAGAGGGAAGAGAAGACCGCGCCCAAAAGAGGAAGAACGATACTGCGGATTGGTGAAAGGCCCGTCGATCAGGCCTCCTCGGCAACCTCGGCAACGACCAAGTCGGACTCCTCGCTGACAATCGACTCTACAACAGCTTGCGTCATCAGCTCAGTCGACTCCTCTGGCACCTCCGCCGGCTCAGGCTCCGATACCCCACTCATCTCCGTCGGCAGCACGGCAACCTCCGACTCTGGTGCAGGCAATTCCGTTGACGCAGTCTCCGGAGACGCCCCTTCCACCGCCACCGTCTCTTCAATCGGCAGCATCGCCTGTTCGGATTCGCCGAGTTCCTTGAACTCCCGCAGAGGCGGCAGTTGCGACAGATCGCGAAGGCCGAAATGCTCCAGAAAAAATTTTGTGGTGCCGTACATGATGGGGCGGCCCGGCTCTTCTTTGCGCCCCACGATCCGCACGAGCTTCCGCTCCAACAGGGTGCGCAAGACACCCGATGTTTCGACTCCCCGAATCTGCTCGATCTCCCCGCGAACGATCGGCTGCTTGTACGCGATGATCGCCAAAGACTCCAACGCGGATCGCGACAACTTGGCCGGAGCCTTCGTCTTGTCCATGCGCTTGAGCCAGGGAGCGAACTCCGCCTTGGTGACGATCTTGTATCCACCGGCGATCTCCGCCAGCTGCAGACCGCGCCCTTCCTGCTCGTAGTCGTATTGCAGCGCGGCCAGCGCCTGCTCGACTTCCTGCTTGCTTGCCCCACCGAGAAGCGACACAACCCGTGCCATCGGAATGGGGTCGGTCGCCACGAACAACATCGCTTCTAGGATGCCCTTGATCGTGCGAACATCAGGGACCGTCGACTCGGAAACCGCCGGCGCCGCGACGGCCTCTGCGACGGGCGTCCCATTCATCGCCGACTCCAGGGCCTCGCCTTCGACCGTCGGAGTGGGCGTCTCGGCTTCAGCCACCGAAGGGACCTGCGCCGACTCATCGGTCTGCGCCTGCACTCCGATTGCTTCCTCGATCACCCGCGCGATGCTCGAACTCATACGTCCCTCCATTCGGAATCTTCAGCCGGATCTCCTTCCGTCACTTCGGAAAACGCACGGGACACGAGAATGGCGCCGAACGTTTCCCCTTGAAATACCCGCACGACCCGAATCCTGATCAATTCCAGCAGCGCCAAGAACGTCACAATGACGACGATGCGGTGGCTCGAGACCTCGAACAGGGACGTGAAAGCGACGGCATCCTGGCCCTCCAGCGTTTCGATGATCGAGTTCATTCGGTCCCGTACGGTCAGGTTGTCGGGGATGATCTCCACGAGCTTCTTGCCCGGATGCCTGGCCAGCACACCCTGCAGTGCATCCACGAGATCGAAGAGCGAGACGTCGTCAAGGAGCGACTCGTCCTGCCGAACATCCGGTTGCGGTCCCGACTCCCGAGAGAACACATCGCGCCACAGCCGCTCCTTGTAATCCAACTGCGAGGCGGCTTCCTTGAACTGCTTGTACTCGAGGAGGCGACGGACCAATTCCTCGCGCGGGTCGGGACCGTCATCTTCGTCTCCCTCGGTCTCTTCGACCGGCAGCAACATGCGTGACTTGATGTGGAGCAACGTTGCGGCCATCACGAGAAACTCACCGGCTACGGCCAGGTTGAGTTCTTTCATCACCGACAGATAATCCAGGTACTGCTGTGCGATCAGCGCAACCGGAATATCGTAGATGTTGATTTCGTTCTTCTTGATGAGGTGGAGCAGAAGATCGAGCGGTCCCTCGAATTTCTCGATCTTGACCTGGTAGGGGAGTTCTGTTTGGTCCATCAGGTTCAGCTGAGCCCTGATAAATTTTGGATCTTATACCAGGTTATGGGGGTCCGAGCAAGGCCAAAACTATATGTAGGGGTCTCCCTACAGGCTATTTGGCCCTCATTCCATAGAATAAAAACACCAGACCGACCAATACCAGCCCCACCGTGATTACCTGGGACCAGGGCCCCGACTCCCTGCTCCCGGGAAGAGTTTGTGTGACGCGCTTCGCGCGATTCAACAATGGGGGTTGGGCAAACGTTGCGCGTGCGAGGTCGTCTTCGCTCTTGAAGTCACTGTCGGAGAAATCGGCCGTCCCTCCGAACCGCGCGGAAGAGAAAACCGGTGAACGGTCGAACTGGGCGAACAGAAAAAACGCCTCGCGCTCAAACTGCGCATCGGAAAAGTCGCACCTTGCGAGACACCGTGCCCCCGAGAAGCCCGTCCCCATGTGAAACCGGACACCGGTGAAATTCGCGTTCTGCTGAAATACCACTTCCAACAGTTCGGAGAGGCCCGCAAACTGAGCACCACGAAAGACGGCCGGCCCGCCGAACTGGGAACGATGAAACCGGGCGTGGGGGCCGAAGCCCGTTTCCGTGAACATCGCACCCTGCGTAAATCGACTCTGTACGAAATAGCTTTCGGCATCGAACTTGGCATTCGACAGATCGACCAGCCCCAGATACACCGTCCGCGAGAGATCCAATTGTCCCGTAAAACGCGTGTCGGTCAGCACGACCGGACCGGTGACGACCAGATAGCCTCCCTTGAGACGATTGACGAACCGACCGTCGATCCGGGAATGGGTGACGACAAAGGGCCCCTGGATCACATGGAGATCCTCCCCCTTCACCGGCTCCAGGGCCTGACGATCCTGGGCCGTGATGCTGCGCAATGTCTCGAGTTTGCTCACCGGCAACTCGTCGAAAAACAGGTCCCCTTTCACAACGACGCCGGACAGGTCCAGCCCCCTCCCTTTCAACAGGGCATCCATCAGGTCACGCGCCGGAATCGCCCGCGCCTCCCGCTCGGCCTCGCTGCAGGCCCGACTCAGATGGAGCGTCAGCACATTGCTGCCGGCCTCACTGGACCGTTCAACGACACAGTCGGCCCGGGCACCAACCGGGGAGAACAAAAGCCCGATCAACGCGATCAGAGAGAGGCCAACGAGATGGAGCCACGCCGAACATTGCGCAACCATACGCTGCATGGGCTCCTATATACGGAGCCCTCGCCTCCTGACGCAAGCGAGAGAATTGGGCCGGACTTTACAGTCCAGAGGGCTTTGATAGACTTTTCCCTGGATGAACAGGTCCATCACCATAGGGCCACCTTTCCGCTGGCTACTTTCGGGCTGTCTGGCTCTGGTACTGTGCGCTGTCTCCACGGCTGGAGCCGCAGCCGAGTCGGTCGTGGAAGTTCCGCTCCTTGCGGCGATCCAAAGCAACAACCGCGGCGTGTTCGAATTGCTTCTATTGCGCTGGGATCGCCACATCTCGCCCTCGCCGATCGAACTCAGATGGCAAGGCGGCAATATCCGGCCGGGCATGACGAATATCTCCTCGATGGCGCAGGCCTTCAAGTATGCCGTCGAACACCATACGCGGGAACCGCTCACCGGCACCGTCAGCACAATCGGCATCGCCTACGCAGCCACCAGCACCGACGGCCCCAGCGCGGGCGCGGTCATGGCCGTGGGATTTTCGGCCCTCTTGAATGGGGATCAGATCCAGCGCGGGATCGCCCTGACCGGCACCATCGACCAGAATGGAACCATCGGACCGGTCGGCGGCATCCCCGATAAAATCCGTGCCGCAGCGCGCGAGGGCTATCGGACCGTGTTGATTCCGGAGGGGCAATATTCCGACCCGCGATGGAACCTGACCAGGCTGGGATGGGAACTGAATATCGAGATCAAGGAAGTGGGAACGATCGAACAGGCCTACCAACTCATGACCGGACGCGCGCTCTACTGATCGCCGACCGGCAGTTTCACGACAGCCGCCTACAGACCAGGACCAAGCCCGTCGACGATTGCGCGAAACTCTTCCTCCGTCAACCGGTGCATCCCCAGGCTCAATCGACGGGCGAACTCCGCCTGCTCCGGCACCTGCAGCACTTTCTGCAGCAATGCCTGACACCCCGGCGCGGACGAAGCCCAACGCCGCACCGGTTCGATCCGCACGAAGCCGTAACGCACCTCCGTCCGCAACTCATCCTTCAGCAGATCATCCAACGCATTGAACGACTCCACCGGAGGGACGATGGCAAACTGGGCGCAAATCCCGCCTTTCAGGACATAGACCAACCCGTGCGAATTGGGCGTGAGGAATTTCTGCAGGTTGCTGCGAATCAGGTCCGTTCGCAGCCCCCAGAGCCCCGCCCTCAATTGAAGGTCCGCACTCTCCTGAGAGCTGCGTTCGCGAAGCGCACCGGCGATGAAGAGAAAGTGACTCATGTTCTTGGGGCACAGCGACCCGACGAGATACCACCATCCAGGGAGCGCCGCGCCGCCATCCATCGTCGGGCAAGCCGGAGGACCGGCACCGCTGCGTCTTGGCAGAACGGCGCCGGCATCGTCAGAAGCCGGAATCCTGCTCGGGAACGATGAGGATCAACTCATCAGGGAAAGGGGATCAACCGCACGAATGGTACTGCGGAACGACCGGCGATCAATTATTCCGATAGTCGTCCGCGTCATCGAGCAGATCTTCTGACTTCTCGAGGTAGTCGACGTCATCATCCTCGTCGTCCAGCCCGAGTTCCTCCTCCATGTCCTCTTCCATATCTTCCGGCATCTCTTCGAGTTCTTCGTCCGACATCTCCTCTTCGTCGTCCAATTCGACTTGGTCCGGCTCGATGTCGTCCCGTACCGGCTTCGGGATCACCTTCTCCGGTTTCGCCGGTTTCGGTTCCGGAGCAACGGCAGGAGCTTTCACAATTTTCTTCGGCTTTTCGGGAGCAGCCTTGGGCGCAGGAGCGGGCTTGGAAGCCTTGGCAGCCTTCGGTTTGGCAACCGATTGTTTCTTCGCCGGTTTCACCGTCGCTTTCTTTGTGACCTTCTTGACCGGCTTCTTGGCTGCAGCCGCCTTGGGCCGCTTGGCTTTTGCAGGAGCCACTTTCTTCTTCGCGCTCTTCTTCGCCATTCGACTTCCTCCTCTGGAGTTCTCAGGCCAGCCTCTGGGGCTTCGGCGGCCACCATCTAGCACGAACCGCCGTACTCTTGCAACCACCTGGGAATCCATCGATTATTGTCGCGTTTTGCTACGTCGGACTGGTTGGCCGGGGTCATTCACAGATTGGGTTTCCGCCGTCAAACCGATAATACGAAAAGTCATGACTCCCTACAAAGCCGGCCGGACCCTCTGTATAATGAGATTCAGGAAAGGACTATCGTCATATGCGCTCAATCGCGTGCCTCTCGCGCCCCTTCTTCCTCTCGCTGTCCCTCGCCGGGCTCATGGCGTTTCCAACCTCGGCAGCTGCACCCGTGGCTTCCGTGCTCATGGACAGCGGGTCACCCTATTACGTTCCTGCCTCCGTGACTGTGACCGCGGGAGCGGCCATCCGTTGGGATAATCCGACGCCCACCCATCACACCGTGACCCACGACGGCTGCTTCCAGGAGGACACCCGTTGCGCCTTCGATTCGGGCGCCGTGGACCCGGACGGTAGCTACACGATTCCCAGCCTGCCCCCTGGTCGATACCCCTATCAATGCCGGATTCATCCGATCATGCGCGGGCTGATCATCGTTACCGAATCCACCATGATGCCGTCCCAAACGTAACGCCGGCGCGCCTCCGCCCCACACCTGCCGCACCTTTGCGCCCGCCTCCTTGCAGGCGGCAGTCTCGCTCGTGTAGGCTGCTTCCCCGCACACAGCGGAAAGGCGCAGCATGAAACCCGCAGCCGCGATTCAAGAACCGCTTAACCTCTCGGGCGAGATCCTCAGCCAATGCGCCTGGCGCATTCCGGACCTGATCGCCTACCAACACAGCTTCGACGAATGGTGGCTGGCCCCGCTCGACGACGACTTTCCAATCGTGCGGCTCAATGCGGTCGGACTCGAGATGTTGAGTTCGATGAACGGCCATATCACGGTCGGTGCACTGCTGGAAAAATACGGCGACAAGGTCTGCGGGCCGGACGGACAACCGGGAGCCTGGCACCTGGAACGCTGGGCCATTCCCAATTATTCCCTGTGCTATTTCGGAACGGAACCGCCTGGAGGGCACCGGCACAAAGCCAAGTGGGATCTCCTGCTGCAGCAGATCCGGGAAGGCTGGTCCGGCCAACAGGAATTCGAAGGGGAAGAACACCTCGAGGACTTCCATCTGCATGAACTGAAGGAAAGTGATCTGGAAGACGGACACTTCGACCTGATCGAAACCACCGTCTCCCATTTGTTTCGCGAGCCCTGTGAGGCGCTCGGCGGAGCGACCTACGGCCGACTCCTGATGCGGCAGTTGCGGCGGCTCGGTTGGTTCAAGCCGAAGCCCAAGGTCATCGTGGAGGTCGGCGGAGGGCTCGGGTATGTGGCCCGTGAATGCGGGCAGGAACTACTACCGTTCGAGAAGCAGGGCATCCAGTATGTCTCGCTCGACGTGACGCGGCCCTTTCTCGGTCTTCAACGGAAACGAGCCAGAGCAGGCGGGTGGACCGTGAGCGGCACTCAGGCCAACGGCGAGTTCCTGCCGTTCAAGGACAACTCGGTCGACTTGATTATCGACAACGAAAACATGGCCGATATGACCCCGGTCAAGCTCACCCGCAAAGAGCTGACCGAGGGAAAAGGCGACACGGCGCAGCACCAGGAAGCACTGGACTGGATCAGACGGCTACGACTGCCGCTTGGAACGGATCTCCCCGACGAAGTCATCTTCAACCTTGGACCGATGCGTTTTGCCGCCGAGGTCTGGCGCGTCCTCAAACCGGGGGGACGGGCTTTTCTCACCGAGTTCGGCATCGAGGAAGGCTGGCCGGCCGCGGTCAAGCTTCCGCACCACACGGAGTACGAGGTTCAATACAGCCACCTGCGACAGGCCGTGCGCTGGCTAGGATTTCAGGAACGCTACCTGCCTCTCCCGCAGTTTCTCCAAATCAAGCCGGACACCAAGGTGCTCTGTACGGGAGCCGCCTACACGATTCAGCGATTTTGTCAGGGACTCGGGAAGCACTTTTCCGTCCGAGCCTATACGGAAAGCGAGCTGACTCAGGCACTCGGCGACATGCTTCCGAAACTGCAGGGCTGCCACTACCACGACATCGCCGATCCGGCTTGGTTCGGCCTAATCGACTTCAAGGTGCTGCTGCTCGAGAAACCGGGCGGCGCCCCGCAGGCAACCTATACCGAGCAGAAGGGTGGATTCCGCTGGTATTCGCAGCGGTGAAACCGGTGGGGACCGTGGGGCGAGAACTGAGCGGCGAGCGTCCTTGGATGACCGGATCCTCCGAGCCCCCTTCGAAGCGCCCGACCCTGCCGCCTGCTTGACGTCCCTCCCGGATCAGCTTCAGGCGGGCCTTCGTAACCAGCAGCCATATATGAAAGCCATCCCAAGCCGCAGCCATTCGCCCATGCCGTTGCCCAACGATCCCCACGATGATGTCCACTTTGTGTGATCGTGTGTGGACCACTGTCAGACCTCATTGACAACGTGCCTTTCCCACATCACGCCGTTCGACGTGCCAGATCCAACAAGACCCCTTCGCGAAGGCCGAGGTCGCTGACGAGCAGGCTCGACATCCCCAATGTCTCCATCGCCGTCCGGAGGATGACGGCCCCGGCCACAATCACGTCCTCGCGGTTTTTCTCCAACCCCGGCAACCCGACTCGTTCGGACTTGGTACGGCCAAGCAGCATCGACTCCAGCTGCTGCACCACGGTTCTCGACAGACGATAGTTGTGAATGCGAGCCGGCTCATAGGCCGGCAGCTGCTGCGCCATTGCCGCAAGCGCCGTGATCGTCCCGGCAGTCCCGACGAAGGCGGCGGTCTGGTAGCCTTCCATTTCCGAAACCACGGCCTTAATTTCTCTCGCGGTCCAAGCCCTCGCCTGCAGGGTCTCCTCGCTCGTGGGGGGATCATGGTGCAGTATCCGCTCGCACAGGCGAACGACCCCGATGTCGACGGATCGCACGATCGGCGTACGGCCGGGACGGTCGAGAATCAACTCGGTGCTCCCACCGCCGATATCCAGCGCGAGCATATCGGTCACGTCTGTTGGGAGCCCGGATCTGATTCCCAGCAACGTTCGCTTGGCTTCCTCGTCTCCGGTGATGACCTCCACCTCAAAGCCCGTCTCTCGTTTGACGAGTTCGACGAATTCCTCCCGATTGGCGGCATCGCGCACGGCACTGGTCGCGACCGCGGTCGACGCCTCCACCTGCGCTCGCTCGAGGGCCTGCCGCCACTCCTTGAGCGTGGCGATCACACGGGCCATGGCATCGGGATGCAGCGTCCGATCCCGGTCGACGCCCTGGCCGAGCCGCAGAATTCTCCGCTCGGAGTGAATCTCTCGCAAGAAACCGGATGACAGGAGTTCGGCAATCAGCAGCCGACAGGTGAGGGTCCCGATATCAATGCCGGCGAGAATGCGAGGACGGAAAGTACCGGACGGGATCGTCATGTGAACCGAATCACTGCCCCTCGAGTGAGATATCGTTCATTTCGAGCAGTAATTTGGTCTTCTCTTCCTGCAACGTACGCACCTGCTGCATCATGCGCGCGATGTCCGAGTCTGTCACGATGCGTTCAACGGATTCCCCGCGGTCCTGTAACTCGATGGTCCGTTCCCCGATGTCACCGTACAGGTCGTCGAGTTGTTGGTCGACCTTGCGCAATTCCAGCCGGTACCGAAGCAGTTCACCCTCTTCCAATGCTCGGGTCGCCGCATGCGCCGTGCCGTGGCGCAACGTGACCCAGCCGACCCGCAAATCGTGCCCCAGCCGTTGCAGCAATCCCATACGACTCCCTTTGTGCTATCCGACCACGCTCAAGGCAAGACGGTCCTGCCAGCGACGCAGCAGAGTGCGCTTCAACGTCTGGTGCTGCGGTTGGGATAAGGTTCCATCGCCTGCGACCAGCGCCACCGCCTCCCGTCTGGCCTGCTCGAGCAGATCCACGTCGCGTACGAGGTTTGCCACCCGAAACTCCGGCAGGCCCCACTGGCGCAAGCCCAGGAATTCGCCCGGTCCTCGAATGCGCAAATCGTCCTCGGCGATCACGAACCCGTCAGTCGAGTTGACCAACGCCTCCAACCGTTGCTGCGCGGTCGACTCAGCTCTGGGGGTTCCTTCCGGCGTCACCCGTGGCCTGGCCATGCGGAGTGCCGAGGAGGCCATCAGGAGACACAGCGACTGGTGCGCCCCCCGTCCGACCCGTCCCCGCAGTTGATGCAGCTGCGCGAGGCCGAACCGTTCCGCATGCTCGATCAGCATGATCGTCGCGTTAGCCACGTCCACTCCGACTTCGATGACGGTCGTGGCCACCAATAGGTGAATCTCGCCGGCCTGGAATGCCTTCATAGTCCGTTCTTTGTCCGCTGCCGAAAGCCGACCATGGAGGAGACCGACACGCCATTGCGGATGCTCACGTTGAATCTGCTCCGCGCCCTGCATCGCTGCCTTGAGATCCACCTTCTCCGATTCTTCTACGAGGGGGTACACGATGTAGGCCTGTCGGCCCGCCTGGAGTTGATCTCGCACGAGTTGCCAGGCTCGGTGGCGCTGCGCCTCGGCAAAGAGAAACGTGCGTACAGGTTTTCGTCCCGGCGGCAGCATGTCGATCACCGACACGTCCAAATCACCATACACCGTCATGGCCAGCGTGCGCGGAATCGGCGTCGCCGTCATGACCAGCACATCCGGGGCATAGCCCTTTTCCAGCAACGTCTTGCGCTGCAACACGCCGAACTTGTGTTGCTCATCGATGATCGCCAATCCAAGTTTGGCAAACCGTACTTGCTTTTGGATCAACGCATGCGTCCCGATGGCGACCTGCGTCGCTCCAGACGCCAAGTCCTTCACCTTCTCGCTCCGCTCCTTCGCCTTCCCCCCACCGGTCAGTAGTACCGCCGACAGGCCGATCGATGCCAGCAGCGGCGAAAGGTTGCGAAAGTGCTGCTCCGCCAGAATCTCGGTCGGAACCATCAACGCCGCCTGATACCCCGAACCGCAGGCCATCGCGATCGCCTTCAGCGCGACAACCGTTTTCCCGGAGCCGACATCGCCCTGAATGAGCCGGTTCATCGGCCGGGACGACACCATATCCGCCTGGATCTCTGCGAAGACGCGATCCTGGGCGGGCGTCAACCGAAAGGGCAACACCTTCTCGAGCCGCGCCAATTGGGGCGCGTCGGCCCGAAACCGAAACCGTTTCGGCTCTTCCTTGGTGGCCTGGTGCCGGAGCGCCATCGCCGTCTGGAGAACGAACAATTCTTCGAAGGCCAACCGCCGATGTGCGGGGGTCATCCCGCGATCGAGCCGGGAGAGATCGGTCTGAGGAGCCGGGAAATGCATGAGCCGCATCGCCTCGGAAGCCGGCAAGAGGCGGTACCGAGCCCGGATCTGCACCGGCAACACGTCTTCGACCTCGGGACCATACTCTGCCAACAGGCCATGGATTAGCCCCCGCATCTGTCGGGAGGTCCAGCCCTTGGTTTCATGGTAGACGGGCACGATCCGACCGACGTGTAGCAACTCGTCCTCCGCGCCGGTCAACACTTCGAATTGCGCCACCTCCAGCCGAAGATCGGTCCAGCCGCTTCTCCCCGCGATCACCCGGCCTGCCATCATGACCCGCAAGCCTTCCTTGAGCACGTCCTCCAAGTAAGGCTGGTTGAAAAACGTCGCCTGCAACGACCCTGAGCCGTCGGTTAACCAGAGCGTCAAGAGCGACATCCGCCGGAATCTGGCCTTGCTGGCCGATGCCTTCGTGATCGTGCCGCAGACCGTGACTGTGGCACCGGGCGAAAGCTTGGCCATCGGCGTCACCACCGAGCGGTCTTCATACCTCCACGGCGCAGTCCACAAGGCTTCTTCAACGGTCGTAATCCCCAACCGCTCCAGCAACTGGGTTCGCTTCGGCCCCACGCCCTTCGCAAAACGAATCGGCAGATCCCGCAAGGATCGCACAGCTCTCGACTGAACGAAGGAGGTTGACGGCTCTCGCATGTCCACTCCCGGTCCGGCGTCTTCCTCTCCAGGTCGTCCCTCCAACTCGCGCAACAGACCCAAGGCCTTTACGAGACGATCACGCTGCTCGAGCGGAGAGAGTCGCACATGAAAGTCCACAAACAGATTCCGTAGGGAAAGCAACCGAGCCTCCACCGATCGTGGGTAGACCTGCTCCCCCAACAGCCCGATCACCTGCTCGGACACGAATCGGTCGAGGTTGCGGACTGTCCCCAGGTGAGCGAAGGCATCCCGACAGGCAAACTCAATCGGTCGGGTCACACGTTCCACAAAAGCAGGCAAGGCATTGCTGGGAGCGGAGACGTCAGGACATGGCATCGTGACGCGGGATCGTATCACAGCCCCTCCCCCTCCTCAACGAGTGCCAGGACAGACAGACCGGCGGGCAACCGCTGCAGTAACCTGATTTTTCGACTTTTCTTGGTGCTTGCCACCCCCGATGCTAGAGTGAGCATGCGGCACTTCACCTATTGGGACACCCATGTATCGTCGCAATATCAAACATATTCTTACTCCCCTTGCGGTCCTGATCGGGATCTTCATTTCGTATCATGCGTGGATCAAGCCCCACTACTTCCCGGATCCTCCGCCGCCCCCACCGAAGGTCGTGATCGAAGAAACAGCGGCTGCGGCCACGACACCCGTAGCCCCAACGCCCGAACCGGCTCAAGACGAGCCAAAGCGTCCCCGTACCCTCGATCCGATCAGCATTCCAGTTCCCAAACATTCGGAATTGCTGAGCGCCATTCACGAGGAACTCGAAAAGCGGAATCTTAGCGTTGCCGAAAGCAAATTGAGCGAGATCCCCTCGTCCCTGATGGCAGAATCGGCGACCAAGCGGCACGTCGCCATTCTCTGGAACAACCTGGGGATTCTGCAGGAACGTAACGGCGGCACGGAAGTCTCGGTGAAGGCCTTCAAGAAGGCCGTGGCCCTGGATCCTCAGAACGCGGTGGCCCATCTCAACCTGGCCCATGCCTACTGGGGGTTGCGCGACCCCGCATTGACGCAGGATTTTCTCCGGAAAGTGGCCGCCCTGGCGCCGGACGAGCCCTTCCCCCACCTGGCCTTGGCGGATCTACTGCAGGAAAAGGATCAGATGAAAGACGCCGCCCGTCACCTGGCGGAGGCGAAGGAGCGGATCAAGAAGGACCCGGGCCTGCATTCCTACTTGAATTCAGTCACAACGAAAGTGCAGCGCAGCGAGAAGATCGAAGAGAAACTGTCCGCGCACAGCACCATCCACTTCACCGTGAAATACGACGGCAACGAAGACCCGGCGACCTGGACGCTCGTACTGGAGATTCTCGAGGAAGCCTATCGAGAGATCGGTCAGAAATTCAACCATTTCCCGGCGAAGCCGATCATCGTCGTGCTGCATACGAAGGATCACTTTCAAAGTGCGACCGGAAGCCCGAGCTGGGCCGACGGGCTGTTCGATCCAGTGCTCGGCCGAATCCAAATTCCGAGTCAGGGTGCGGCAACCGACCGCGCCTGGTTGACGCGGGTGCTACGCCACGAGTTCGTACACGCCCTCATCCACGACGAATTGGGCGCCAATAGCGGCACCATTCCGAGCTGGCTGAACGAGGGATTGGCCATGCAATTGGCCGGGGACCAATGGCAGGAGCTGAAGGACGTCATTCAAGGGGAACAGACACTGATGCCGCTCACAGCCTTGGAAGGCAGCTGGGATACGTTACCGGCCGAGGCGGCCAGCGTGGCCTATGCGGAAGCCAATTCGGCCACTCACTATCTCATCGACCGGTTCGGGATGCACAAGGTGCACGAGATCCTGGCGCACCTGAAGGCCCGCCAAACGATTACCGCAGCGATTCACGATAAGCTGCTGATGTCCTACGACCACTTCCAGCAGCAGTGGGCGGACAACTTCGGCGGCAAACTGCAGCAGCCGAAGTCATAAGACTCAACGCAGGCTCGTCTGATAACTCCCGGCATCCCAGGGTCCCCGGCTGTTCCAGAGCGGAAGAGCCTGAGGATGAGGGTCGCTGTCCGATTCGGCCGCCGATTCGCCGATATGGTCAAGTTCCTCAAAGGAATCCTGCCATAGCAGTTTTCCCGAGGTGCGCTCGTAGGTCTTCACCACCAAATCGAACACATGGGCGATGGGCTCGTCGGCGCGACGCACGGAGTCTCGTCCATCAAGAATACCGGCCGCTTTTACCTTCTTCTTGGTGCCGGGAATGAATTGATCCTGCCACACCACGCCGCCGGTAGAGGGATTCACCGCCCGCACGGAATAGAGGGTCTGCAACGGCTTCTCCTTCTGTCCCCCGGTTCGAGTCGCAGACGGTTGCTGGGGGACCAGGGTCGCAGAGGTCTTCGTGGTGCCACCTTGCCCATCTTTTAGAAGGTTCAGCTGGCCCTCCCATAGAAATCGCCCCGACTCCGCATCGTAGACACGAAGAATGAATTTGGATTTTCCACTCCCATCCACGCCGATGCCGCCGGCGAAAATGCGTCCTTTGTTATTGTCGTGCTCCGACACCCCCTCTTCCTTCACATTGAGCTCGAACGAGTCCTCGGAAAGGACGGTGCCAGTCTGGGCTCGGTAGGTGCGCACAGTAATCATCGACGAATCGGCGGCTTGGAAACCAAACCCGGCCGCAAGTACATCGGAATGTTCAGGAAGCGACTGCGCAGTGGGAACGATCTGCTGTTCGAGTGGCAGTGCAGGCAAATCGCTCATGTTAAACGGCGCAGCGAAAGCGACGACGGGAAGCGCCAACGTAATCAATGACACCAATACCGAGCGACCACCCCGCCGTGGAGGCCCCCCCGTGGGATTCGAAGTCCGACCATGCACGATGCTTCGGGTGGATCCAGCCTGGCCGACGGAGAATTCGAATTGATGAGCCACGTGTGCCTCCCTGTGTGAGGGGCGATTGTGGCCCGCATGGTTACACGCGGTAAACCACACCGTGGCCTAGGCATTCCCCCCGAAAGTGGGAGCCGGCTCCGTCCATCGATTGAAAAGGCAGTTGGCCCGCCCGTTGGGACGAATAACCTGGAAATACCGAACCAGCGGTTTATTACATACCGTATCCAAGACCCATTGTTGAGGTTGGGAACCTACGCTCGCGGGACTGAACAGCTCGAGGAACATACTGTTGTTTGGACACGGTACTCACCCGATACTGGTCCTCGTTGGATATGCGCTGCGGCAGATCTGAATGGAAAGGTGGTTGGGCAGGCACTCCCGATCGGAACCTACCCTCTCGCCATGCCGCATCGAGAACAAGGCGGGTTGCTGCGGCACCAAGCCCGGGCTATAGTGCCGCCATGCACCAGATACGCACCCTCGCGGGACTCCTTGCCCTGCTGGTCGTTATTGAAGCGGGGCTTCAGGCCGTCGCCCCGAGTTCGATCGAGTCCGGCACCATTCGCGGATTACTCATGGGCTTTCTGTTTGGAATACCAGCAGGCCTGGCCGCCCTGATCGTCTTTACGCGCCGGCGCTGGGCGGTGATGGCTACCATCATGTACGGCACGATTGCGCTGGCGCTCGACCTGGCGACGCTCGTCCAAGAACTGAGCCAATCCACGTTGCGTCCGCCGGTCGTGGCTCTGACCGTGGGAAGCAGCCTCTGCTGTTTCTTGTTGTTGGTGCTGGGCGGGAGAGCGGTGCTTACAACCGAGGACGCTGGGCTTGGAGCAGACCGCCGTCCCAATCTTCGGCCCCCTTCTTCATCCTGACCGGTTTCACACTAGTGTATCCCGCCTTCCGAAGCCAACTCGAGGTCTCGCGAAGCGAATAGGTATTGCCTCGTTCGGTGAACAAGAGCATCGTGACTGCAAACAAGGAGGCCTCCTCTGGATAGAGCCCCTCGCGATCATGGAGAAAGGCATCCTGAATGATGAGCCGACCGCCGGGAGCTAGCGTAGGCAACACCCTGGTAAACAGGGTTTGGTTTTCTTCCGCCGAGTATATGTGCAACACGTTCGAGTACCAGATCACGTCATATTGACCAACAATCGTCGCCCGCATGAAATCCAACGGAAGATAGGAGATCCGATCTCCCGCCTTCTGCGTTGCAGCAATTTCCTTGGCGACCTCCAGTGCTTCGGGCCGATCACAGACCGTCGCACGCAGCTCAGGATTCTTCGCGAGAAATGCGAGCGCATAGGTTCCCGGACCTCCCCCCAAATCCAGGAAGGTCTTGGCCCTCCCCAGATTCACCCTCTCGGCCACGGCAGCCGCTACATCGACAGACCGCTGGTGCATCGCCCAGGTGAACTGGCGACGATAACCCGGCGCTTCCGGCTCGCCGTGATCGACCGGCAGACCGGTCCGCACCGACTCCGTGAGGCGGGACCAGTCGTTCCACTGGCCTTTGAGTAACTCGAGGTAGGCTCCACGGTAGGCCCGATGCCGCGCATTCAGGCAACTGGCGGCGAACGGGCTGTTACGATAACGCTGTCCCCGCTTCTTCAATAACCCACACATCGCCAGGTTTCGGCACAGAATCTCCAATCCACGCTCGCTCACCTTGAGGGCAGCGGCAAGCTGGGAGACTGTACAGGCCTTTACTCCCAAGGCTGTAAACAAATCCAACTCCAACGCAGACAGAATGATGCGGGGCAACCGATAGGCCGTGAGCAAGTCACGGAAGGCATTGAGCGAGGTGATCGGAGACGAGGGCCTGTCGGACATGGGCAGTTGCGGCGCACTACGAAACAGAACGGAACTGGGCTTGGCACCACCGCACCGCAGCGGCAACGTCATCCGCCCGCTGAAAATCGAGGCGCTTCCGAAACGTGATCGCGACGTACTCGTCATTCATTTCGGTCTCTTCCTCGAACCCGGCCTTGAGCAATGCGGGCCGCTTTTTCGAAACCGCCGGTCCGAGAAAATATTTCGCCTGCTTTGCAACTTCATCGCTCCCGAGATCCTCGGTGGTGCCATCACACATGAGGCTCTTCACGTCCTCCATAGCAATGCCGTGCTGGCAGAGCAGTTCCCCGTCCGGCCGTACTTCAAGCACCCAGCCGTCATCGGTCAGATCCAGCGCCAATGGTCCACCGGGATCAAGCTCATAGAATTGAGGCACCGCAGCGACGAGACGGCTTCGAATGTCTTCCCACAGCGGGCGCGCCGTCACGCTCATGGATTTGACTCCCGGCATTGGGCGCCTGAACCTTCAGCCTGGAGCTGCGCGCGCAACCGCTCCAACCGCCTGGTATTCTCTTCCAGCTTGGGCAACTTGTACTTTCGATCCATTTGGACGACCAACTCCATCAAATCTCCCGCTTCACGGAGGCGACCAAGCTCTTCGTAACATTGCGCGAGCACATATCGCGCTGCACCGACCCGCAATTCGTCCCGAGCGCGCTCGGCGATCGATTGGCTGGTGTGACAGCACGCGATCGCATCCTCATGCCGCTTCTGTGTCGCAAACGTCCGTCCCATCATACGCCAGGCATCCGCCACACCGCCTTGATTGTCCAGCCGACGCATGAGCACGAGCGATTGCTCATAATGGCGAATGGCCTCCTCGAACAGACCGGTTTCGCGAGCCACCAGTCCCAGATCCGAGAACAGTACCGCCTTCCCCATCTCGTCATGCACCCGCGTCATAATATCCAGCGCTTCCAGGTAGTAGGCGCGAGCTCGGTCCCATTCACCGGCGTCGGCCCGTAGATTACCGAGATTGGCGAGGGTGGTTCCAATGCCTTTGTCGTCGCCCAGCACCTTCTGGAGTTCCAGCACTTCCTGGTAGTGATTCTGCGCCGCCTCCCGGCGTCCGCTCACCGCACAGATATTGCCGAGATTACCCAATGTCGCACTCAACGCCCGCTGATCACCGGTCAAGCGGTCGCACTCCAACGCCTTGGCATAACAGGCATAGGCTTCCGTATAGTGGCCTCGCGCAAAGTGCTCATTGCCTTGGCGATTCAATTCTTCCGAGAGCCCGTTACGAAGTGGCATGGTGTTACGCCTGAAGCACCCGTTCGACGACTTGCTTCGCTCCTGCCAAAATGCTAGCGCCGTCGCCCACGAGAATCGAGTCGAAGTTGTATTTCAACAACCGGCGCAGGCCTTCCTTGGCTTGAGCAGGATCCCTGTATTTCTCCGGCGGCAAGAGGTTGAGACTTCCCGAGGGTTTGCCGATCAGGGCATCGCCCACAATCAACACCCCCCGTCCCTGTTGGATATAGAGCGCCGACTCACCGGCCGATTTCTGATCCTGCAATTGAATCACCCAGATCCCGCCGGGGAGCAATTCTCCGTCACGGAATGTTTTCGTCGGCTTGAGCGCGATTTCCGCCGCGTCCGCCTCCGGCACATAGAGCTGGCACTTGAATTCAGCCTGCAACGAAGCGCTTTCCCTGACGTGGTCGCGATTCGTGATCACGATATAGTCGAGCGGGCCGTTGCGTCTGATATGAGTGCTCGCCTCAGCAGTCATCGGGGGCGGATCGATTAGGATCTTATGTTCCCCGACAGTCAGGAACAGGCCGTTGAAATCGAGTTGCTTCTCCGCGGAAAACCACGAATATTGCCAGATACCAGGAAGCAACGCCTTCATCGTTGAAATCGAGTCCCTTCCATTATGCCCCCCAGACCAGACACCCCTCGCGTTCCACGGCGCCAGGCTGTTCGGTCAACCTTGCAACCCGGCAACATTCTCGCGAACGGTTTTCGTCACCTTGGAAAAGATTCCCGCATCTTCCGGCAAATCGATGATATCGTCCTCAGGAACGGTGATGAACTTGCGGTTCTTCCCTTTCGTCAGGGAGATCAGAAACACACTGTTGGTCGGCTTGGTTGGGATGACAACCTCGACGGCGGAATCAATCTCCTGCACCAGTTCGAGAAACCGCTGCTTACCCTCTGCCCACTCATCCATAGTGCTTCGTACTCCTACATTCCCCCCATAGCCAGCAACTTGTTGACCTCCTGAATGATGACGTCCGCACCGGCCAGCTCCATATTGCCGACCCGCTGCCAGCGAATCACACCCTTTTGATCGATGACATAGACATTGGGGATGAACTTCCCACCACCGTAGAGTTTGTCAGTGGTCTTTCCCGGATCGAGCAAGTAGGGATATGTCACCTTCACGGGAAAGGCACTGAGAAATTCACCGACGTCTCGCTTGGCGTTACCCGACGAGTTCACTCCAACTACCGCCACATTCTTGCCTGTCATGGCCTCATGGACTTTCTGTAGATTCGTGCCCTGTACCATACAGGGATCGCAGATATGGAAGAGGCCAAGCACGACAACTTTGCCCTTCAGGCTGTCCAGCCCGACCGTTTCACCGGTCATCGCTGTCAAAGTAAACGCCGGTGCCGACTCCCCCACCTTGAAAAATCCGGCAGCGGACACGATATGCGAGGTCCAGATCGAGGCAAGAAACAGCCCCAGGACAACCAGTGATCGCTTCATGGATACCTCCTTCTGCGGATTCACCCGTTTGCGCAGCCCACGACATGCCGCTCGGACCGGCGCATCGTCTGGGTGGAGGTATCCTAGCACGTGATTTTTTTCAGGAGCAAGGATGAGAACGGCAAGGGAGCAGAAGCATTGACAGACTGGCATTAGGTATGAGCTGTCGTCGTTTCACCCGGGGTTGTGCAGCCACCGTACCATGGCCTGACGGAGTCGGACAAACGGCAACCATCGGACCAGGAACCGCTGAACCGGCTTCACAATCCGATGCAGCGCTCGCAGCGAGGATTGCCCTCGGAACCACGGCCTGCCCCCCTGTATCACGGGTGAATCGACCCGACAGAGTGACAGCCCGAACTTCCATCGATCGAGCAGGGAGTCCTTCAACATGAAGTAAAGAGCCTCCGCCTGATCTTCGTCTACCCCCTGCTCGGGGCGCTTGAGAAGTTGCTTCGGCATATGGCGAATCAGTGTGGATAGATCGGGATCGGAATCGATCTCAGCCGCCACGGTCGTAGGAAGACCGATCTCGAAGAGATTTCGAGCCAGCGCCAGCCCCAGCAACACCATTCGACGGCAGCCCCATTCATCTGCCTGAAACAGAAGACGGCTCCAGTCCATCGTCTTTCGACGCCGGACAAGTTCCGCTACGTCACACACCCACTTCAGTTGCTCCCATCCGTGCTTCGAGCCGTGCACACAGAGGAGAATCAGCAAATCTTCCGGGCATAACCCCATCACCGTTCGTGTGGGAAGATGCACCGGCCTCAGACGGGTCCAGAAAACACTCCGGTCCAGCCGAAACGCGAAGTGTTGTCGAGCCATCAGCCATTGGAGATCGACCGCGACAATGCCGTTTTTCTTCTGAAAGAAATTATACGGTTCGTCTGACTCGGTCGCATGTTCGTCCCGGCTGGCCAATTGATAGCCCTGTGCCCACAATGATTGCCTGGCCTGTGGGATAGAGGATTGATCGACGATCAGGTCAAGATCGGCACACTCGCGCAAGCTAAGGTCGCCATACGCCGCTTGGGCTAAACTGACCCCTTTGAACGGAATGGCGCGGACACCTCTCGCCGCCAACCCATCCAACACCGCGACGAGTTCCTTCGCCAGCAACGTATTCAGCAGGGTATTGGCCTGAATATGGCGCCGCAACTTTTCATGGGTCTCCTTGGGAATCGCACTCGGACAGATCGCCACCAGATTCCGATAGAGCAATGGGACGACGCCGTGGGCCCGCGCCAGTCCCCACACCAAGTCCCAGTCCAGCGGCTCGGTCGCCAAGTCCACGACCTCGACTCGAACAAACTCCGTGACGGTCGTCCTGGCGCATAGCACCAGCAAACGGCCTTCAGGTGAAAGGTGGGACAATCCGGTTGCTGTAGCCATCGCACCGACCGCGAGCCTGACTCCAGGACGCCGACGCCTCCAAAGATTCACGAGGGGCAGATCATCTCGTCTCATGCCGAGGCTCCCCAGAGCTGTTCATGCCTTGTAGAAGCGGCGTCACCAAGGAAGGCAATTCCAGCACGTCCCTGCCGAAATGCAGCCGGTAACAATCTGTCATCGAAACCAGCCGACTCAAAGCCTGGAACTCCCTCTTCGCCACCAGCGGGTCGAAAACCAGCAGAGAATGGGGCAAAATCAGTTCAAGCGCCTGCTTCTTGGACAATGGCTCGAGACAGCTGTATGGAGCATCAATGACCTGAGGAAACAGGATGAGCCTCGGGACACAGGGCCGGCCGAGAGGCCAGGGGTAGAGTTGTTCAGCGTAAAAGAACCGTTTGGGGATACCGGGACGCAGGATTGACGCCGGCGCCTCGCGCAGCTCCGGGAAGAAATCCACTGTGCGGTCGGTCACATTGATCTTCAAGGGATAGGGCAAGAGTTCGACCCCCTGCTCGGTCAATCGAAAGAAGGGATGATCGTCGGACAGGTAGCGATAGCCGGAACGCAACAGCGAGAGAAAAGACGTCGTCTTGCCCCTCCCGCTGAACCCCGGGATCAGCACGCCCTGCCCATCTCTCTCCAACGCCGTTGCGTGAAGCGTAAACAGCCCGCCTCGCTTAGCCAATTCGACGATCGCAAAGTGCACGAAACTCGCTCGAACGTCCAGGGACATCCTCTCCGGCCGAACGATCCAACCCTTGACCGAATTCGTGGTTCCATCGATCGTGATAAGGCCTTCGTCATGAAAATCGGCTATCAGCCTGGCTCCATCCGCAAAAATGTCGCATCGCCAGGTTGTGGTTTCGACATCTCCCTTCGGGATACCGCTCCCTTGATACAAACGCTTCGCTGAACAGGGAATCTGAAGTGGCACCTGCCCACGCTGCTCTACAGCAGTTAAGGCGACCTCCAGGGCTGATGCCTGAGGGGACTCTCGGCAGTCGAAATGCCCCAGGAGATGGGAGGCCGCCTCGATGAGGAAAGACGAATCTGTGTACAAGCGAATATTCACCCCATGGATCGAGAGAAACATCCGATGGTCTGCGAGTGTGACAAGCATCATTGCTCTCCCTGTCGCACGATTTCCCCGGTCGTAACGATCGAAGACGCAGGGTTGGCCGGCCCAACAGGCTGGCCAACCCCATCAATGCACCAGGCTTACTTGAAATCCCGATTCACGCGAGACAGCACGATCGCTGTCACATCGCGCAACAACTCATGCTTCACAAGTACCGGCTTCGCATACGCATCCTTCTTCTGCTGTTCCATGATGCTCTCCTTTCAGCTCCACTGGAGCATGGACGGGGCGAACGAGCAAGGTCGAGCCCCTGCTTGATCAATGCAGAGCCTTTTCACTAGTTTTCACGCCGGACGATGCGAGACACGACCAGCGCCGTTACGTCGCGTAGCAACTCGTGCTTTACGAGCGCCGGTTTCACGTAGGTTTGCTTCTGCTGCTGTTCCATTCGGAATCACCCCCTTCCATGGATGGCTTAAGATCAGGTCAATGCTGGCCGGCTTACTTCGGGAGATTGATTCGCGACAACTGAACGGCCGTCACGTCCCGCAGCAACTCGTGCTTCACGAGCGCCGGCTTCGCATAGGTCTGCTTCTGCTGCTGTTCCATTCGTCCTCACCTCCTTTCACGTTGGATGAGCCCTTCCTGGGTCAAGTCCGTCACGAGTTCCAACAAATCTGCTTTGGCCTGATCCCAAGTCACATCGAATCTTTCACATACCAGTGACAAAAGATCCTGAATCGATCGATCCCCGGTGCAATGATCCCAAATCAGTGCGCCGACAGAATTCAGCGTGTAGTATCGCCCCGTACTCAGATTGAGGAGCACGCTTTCGCCGTCCATGTTCGTTCCATGCACGTCCTCGTTCCGCTTCAGAAAGATCGCCGTGAGATCGCACGCTTGTTGCCCCAAAATTCCGACTGAAGTAGCCATCGAGATCCTCCTCGTCAAAAGACCAATGGAACCGCTGATGACCTGTATGCGACATAGGACACAAGATAGATGGATGAGTGGAGAGGGGTTTCGAGAGTTGGTGACCAAGGCAATTTCGCTGCATCGTCGACAATTCAGGTGACTCGCCCACGGCCCCACATCACGCCATCGAGAAGACTTGTTTCGACGAACCGACATTCGAGGTGGGGTTCGTCTGTGAGGTGAGGCCCACCATACCGGGCTCAATCGCCGGCGACCATTACCACTGCGGCTGGTCCAAACCATCTTTTTGGGGGTGTGATTTCCTACGCCTGAAACAGGGCTGTGCAGGGGTGCCGAGACCGGTGGCCCGTGACACTCTAACCACTCGAATTTCTTGCGAGTGATCCGGATGAAAGGCTTGGCGGCGACTGTTCAGAACGGAACGCATGGATAGCTGCCGCGCCGAATCGCGATCGCTCAAGACGGATGAAGGGAAGTTACTGCACGCGTGTCTGTACTGGATTGGAAGGTGCTGAATTCGGGGGAAAGGCCACCGTCACGGCGAAAGAACGCCAATAGGCAGAGGGCTCGAAGAATTCCTTCTCCTGGAGCATCAACCAGGCGTGCCCCTCCAGCTTCCCGTTCAATCTCGCCACCCCGCATCGAAACTGTGGGGAGAACCCAAACTTCCGTGCAAACCACAGGAGCGTCAGGGATCGCGGGAAGCAATTACCTTTGGGATTGTATGGGAACCGCTCCAACCAGCGATCCGTATAATAGACGGCATCATCCATTCCCTGAAGATCCTGGATTGACGCCACCGGTCCGGCGGTCAGCCAACTCAGCAAACGGGGCAAGTTCACCACACGCAAGGCGAGCCTCACACTCAGAACACCCAGGCCGGTTTCAAGAATGATCCGGTAGTGGCGAATGCGGTTCATACCGCTCAGTGTAGCAAGCGGAACGGGGAAGTCCAGACGATCCTGGCTTCGTACCGCAGGGATAGGGACGCCGGGGTGGACTTACCGGGAGGGTTCGAACAACCCCAACTGACGCTCTTCCGCACGGGTGAAGGAAATCGGGTATCGCTCGGTGAAGCAGGCGTTGCAGTATTGCTCAGGGACACCGGGAGCGGACTTGAGCATTCCGTCGAGGCTCAGATAGGCCAGGCTGTCAGCGGTAATATACTTTCGGATTTCCTGCGTCGTGTGGCTTGAGGCAATCAGTTCTTTCTTGGTGGGCGTATCGATGCCATAAAAACAAGGCGACACGATCGGAGGTGAACTGATCCGCATGTGCACCTCCTTCGCGCCGGCATGCCGAAGCATTTTCACGATCTTTCTGCTGGTGGTGCCGCGAACCAGTGAATCATCCACGACGACTACACGTTTGCCCTGCAGCACCTCAGGCACCGCATTCAACTTCACTTTCACGCCGAAGTGACGGATGGACTGTTCAGGCTCGATGAACGTGCGGCCCACGTAATGATTGCGGATCAAACCCGTCTCAAAAGGAATTCCGGATCCTTCGGAGAACCCCAAGGCCGCAGGCACCCCCGAGTCTGGAACAGGAATCACGATGTCCGCCTCGACCCACGACTCTTGAGCCAGCTGCCGCCCCAGGGCCTTCCGGATCGCATACACCGCGCTGCCGCCGAAGATCCGACTGTCCGGCCTGGCGAAGTAGACATACTCGAACACACACATGGCGGGATCCGTCTGCTGAAACGGCCGGTAGCTCCTGATCCCGGCATGGTCCAGCACCACCAACTCGCCGGGATCGATCTCACGCACATACTCCGCATCGAGCAAATCAAACGCGCAACTCTCGGACGCCACCAGCCAGGAGTCCCGCAAACGCCCCAAACAGAGAGGCCGAAGCCCGTGGGGATCCCGGGCAGCGACAAGGCCCTGATCGGTCATGATGACGACGGAAAAGGCCCCGCGCACCTGGCTGAGGGAATCGATGACGCGATCCAGCAGAGTATCCGCACGCGAATGCGCAATCAGGTGAATGATGACTTCTGTGTCCGAAGTCGACTGAAAGATCGCGCCGTAGGCTTCCAACTCACTGCGAAGCATCGTGGCGTTGATCAGATTGCCGTTGTGGGCCACGGCGAGATTGCCGAATGCAAAATTCACGGTCAGAGGCTGGACATTCTTCAGCCCCGCACCACCGGCGGTGGAATAGCGGTTGTGGCCGATGGCCATGTGTCCGGGCAGTCGGGCCAACTCGCGTTGCGAGAAAATGTCGGCCACCAAACCCTGCCCCTTCTCGACATAGAACTGTTCGCCATCGTTGGAGACGATGCCCGATGCCTCCTGCCCCCGATGCTGCAGCGCGTAAAGACCGAGATAAGCGAGATTCGACGCCTCCTTGTGGCCGTAAATGCCGAATACGGCGCATTCGTCGTGAAACTTGTCGGGTGAATACATGGGCAATTCGTTGGGCATGATCGGTTGAGTCTCAGTCTTGGCCCAGTACGCGGGGAATCGCCAACGCCCAACGGTCGTACAGCGTGGCGAGGTCGAGGTCGAGCGTGCAACCCGACGTCCGTCGATCACCCTCGACGATGACCGTCAACCGTGATCCTCCTACGGTTCCGATCCGCGCGGCCGGCACACCGGCATCCCAGGCAGAATTGAGCACGCGGTCCGCGTGCTCCGGCCGCACGGACAATAAAATCCGCGACTGGCTCTCCCCGAAGAGCAAGGCATCCCGGCGTAACCCGTCGAGCGGTAATTGTATCACAGCACCGAGCTTTTCACCCGGACCGGAGATGCAGCTTTCGGCGAGCGCCACCGCCAGCCCACCGTCGGAGCAATCATGCGCAGACTGCACGAGCCCCTGACGCATGAGAGTCAAGGCGCAGATTTGCACAGCCTTCTCCGCCTCAAGGCTGAGCAACGGAGGCGAACCCTGCTCCCGGTGGTGCAGCACCCTCAAATACTCCGTTCCACCCAAGTCTTCGCGCGTCTTCCCCAACAGAATGATCGCGTGACCATTCTCCTTGAACCACTGGGTCACGGCCTGCTCAGCCCGATCGATCAATCCGACCATTCCGATCATCGGCGTCGGATAAATGGAGAGGTCGTTCGTCTCATTGTAAAAGCTGACATTGCCGCTGACGATCGGCACGCTCAAGGCCTCGCAGGCATCCTTCAGTCCTTCGATCGCCATCACGAATTGCCACATGATGTCCGGACGCTGGGGATTCCCGAAATTCAGACAATCCGTCACGCCGATCGGCTGCGCACCGGAACAGACCAAATTGCGCGCGCATTCCGCGATGGCAATCTTGGCCCCCTCATAGGGGTTCAGCAAACAATAGCGCCCGTTGCAGTCGACCGACACGGCCAGAGCCTTCTCCGTGCCCTTCACGCGGAGCACCGCTGCATCCGACCCAGGCCGGACGATCGTGTTGGTGCGCACCATATGGTCGTACTGTTCGTAGACCCAGCGCTTGCTCGCGATCGTCGGGGATTCCAACAACGCCAGGAGCGCGGCATTCGGGTCCTTCACATCGGGCAACGCGTCGTAGTTCAGCGCCTGGAGCATCTCCTGATAGGCCGGCGGCGCGCTCGGCCGATCGTACCGCGGTCCCTCGTCGGCCAGTGCTTTCGCCGGAATATCGGCCACCACCGTACCGCTGTCCTTGACTACCACACGTCCCGTGTCGGTCACGCGCCCGATGACCGCCACATCGAGGTCCCACTTACGGCAAATCGCCAGAACCTCGTCCTCCTTGCCGGCCTTCGCCACCATGAGCATCCGCTCCTGTGATTCCGAGAGCATGATCTCGTAGGGCGTCATGCCGGGCTCGCGTCGAGGCACTTCCGCCAACTCCAACTCCACGCCGGTCCCTTCGCGTGAGGCCATCTCGCAAGCCGAGCTGGTCAGACCGGCGGCGCCCATATCCTGAATGCCGACCAGCAAATCCGTCGTCATCAGTTCCAAGCAGGCTTCGAGCAGCAGCTTTTCCGTGAACGGATCGCCGACCTGCACGGTTGGTCGCTTCTTCGCAGATTCCTCATCAAACGAGTCCGAGGCCATCGTGGCACCGTGGATCCCGTCACGGCCGGTTTTCGAGCCGAAGTAAATGACCGGGTTGCCCACGCCCGCCGCCTTGCCGCGGAATATCCTGTCTTGCCTGGCGATGCCGAGACAAAAGACGTTCACCAAAGGGTTCAACGCATAGATGTCGCTGAACACGATTTCTCCGCCAACCGTCGGCACCCCCGTGCAGTTGCCGTAGCCGGCGATGCCCGACACCACACCTTTCAACAGTCGGCGGTTCTGGGGATTGTCCAACCCCCCGAACCGCAACGAGTCCAACAGCGCAATCGGCCTGGCGCCCATCGTGAAAATGTCTCGGAGAATCCCGCCCACCCCCGTGGCCGCTCCTTGATAGGGTTCGATGAACGAAGGATGATTGTGCGACTCCATCTTAAACACCGCGCACAACCCGTCGCCGATATCCACCGCCCCGGCGTTCTCCCCAGGCCCCTGTACCACGCGCGGCCCGGTCGTCGGCAGCTTCTTCAAATGAATGCGCGAACTCTTGTACGAACAATGCTCGGACCACATCGCGGAGAACATACCCAACTCGGTCCAGTTGGGATCCCGCCCCAGGATGTGGAGAATCTTCTGATACTCCTCCTCGTTCAGCTTATGCTGGTCGAGGAGCGCCTTCGTCATGACAAGCGGTTTCGTCGTCATCGTGTCTGTTGTCTCGTTAAGGATCAGCCTGAAATCGAGTGGCCGCCTCAAGCCCCGACCGTGTCGGGCTCTAGCTTGGTTTTCTTCAGTGTTTCCAACATGGAAAGGAAGATGAGGCGCCCGTCTTCGTTCCCCAAGAGAGATTCAGCGCAGCGTTCCGGGTGCGGCATCATGCCGAGAACATTGCCCTGTGCGTTGATGATGCCGGCCGCGTTGTCCATCGATCCGTTGGGGTTGGCTTCCGGCGTCACCTTCCCCTCGGCATCGCAATAACGGAAGATCACCTGCGCATTGGCTTTGATGCCGGCCAATGTCACGGGATCGGCGTAGTAGTTGCCGTCGGCATGCGCGATCGGAATCCGCAGCACCTGCCCCGACTCGCATCGGTTCGTGAAGCTGGTGGCCGCGTTTTCAACCTTCACATACACGTCCTTACAGATGAAGTTGAGCGAGGTGTTTCGCAGCATCGCCCCAGGCAGCAACCCGGCCTCGAGCAGAATTTGGAAGCCATTGCAGATGCCGATGACCAGACCACCCTTCTTGGCAAACTCTTTCACCGCGCCCATCACCGGCGAAAACCGCGCAATGGCCCCGGTCCGCAAATAGTCCCCGTATGAAAACCCGCCGGGGATGACGATCGCGTCGAGCCCCCCCAAGAGGGTTTCCTTGTGCCAAATCATTTCCACGTACTGTCCAAGCACATTCTTAAAGATATGCTCGCAGTCATGGTCGCAGTTGCTGCCGGGAAACACGACGACGCCGATTTTCATGATATTCAGAGCTTATGCCGAACGGCGGAAGGCATGCTGCACATGACCCGCATCAGATCCGGGCTTCTGCCATCGGCCTAGGCTATAAGCCGTTTGCTCCTATCCGAGTTCGTACCGATATTCCTCGATGATCGTATTGGCGAGCAGCTTCTCGCACATCGCTTTCACCTCGACCTCAGCCTTGGCCCGATCCACCTCCGCCAGGTCGACCTCCATGTACTTCCCGACGCGCACGTTGGAGGCATGCTTGAACCCCAGCGCATCCAGTGCGTGCTCGATCGCCTTTCCTTGCGGGTCCAGAATGCCCTGCTTAAGGGTCACGTGGATCTTGGCCTTCACTACTTCCTCCTCGACGGATGTTGAACGACCCCTCTGAATCTCTTCTCGTTCCGCTTCAGATCTCGACGTCCCGCAGTTCCATGCCTCGTTCGTTCTGCGTTCGATGTTCGTGGCCTGCATCCCGCGAGCCTAGACACCGGCGAGGGCGCCCTACCGGCTCACGTCCTGCCCTTGCTTCTTCGCCATGTTGTTCACGTATTTTCTGATCCGGAAAATCACACCGACGGTCGCCAGCCCCACGAGCGAGAGCAGAATGAAGGCCCAGCGCCAAGGTGAATCATGGAGGTGATAGGCCATCATGGCCACGGTGGCCGCCCACATCAAGATGGCCGCCACCAACCCATAGTCCATGATGAACCGCACCACCCGACTCATCGGTCTTCGTTCCCCATACTGTTGCTTTCGGCGTCAGCCGCGGACTTAGCCGCACACTCGCTTCAACACTTCCTGGTAGGCTTCCTCGATCTTCCCCAAGTCCTTCCGGAACCGATCCTTGTCCATCGATTCCTTGGTCGCTTGGTCCCAAAACCGGCAGGTATCCGGGGAAATTTCGTCCGCCAGGATCAGCTTGTTGTGGTGCACGCCGAATTCGAGCTTGAAGTCCACGAGGATCATCCGGCGATCGCGGAAGAACGGCAGCAACACCCCGTTGATCCGGTGCCCAAGGTCGCGCATTTCCCGCAACACCGCCGGCGTCGCCACGTTCAACAAACGGAGATGGTCGTCGTTGACCAACGGATCGCCCAGGGCGTCGTCCTTATAGTACAATTCGATGATGGCCGGCTCGATCGCCGCGCCTTCCTTCAGCCCCAGCCGCTTGGCCAAACTCCCCGCCACGACATTACGGACCACCACCTCGACCGGCACGATCGTCACCCTCTTGGTGAGCATCTCGCGGTCGCTGACGCGCTCAATGAAATGAGTGGGAATCCCCGCCGCCTCGAGCAGCCGAAACAATCGCTCGGACACCTTGTTGTTGACGACGCCCTTCTCGACGATCGTCCCCCGCTTCTGTGCGTTGAACGCGGTCGCGTCGTCCTTGAAATACTGCAGCACCTGGTCGGGCCGGTCGGTCGTGAAGATCTTCTTCGCCTTGCCCTCGTAAATCATCGTGCCTTTGGCCTCGACGGTCATGGTCTGTCTCCTTCCGCCCGAGGTTACCGGGCGAACATTTCCAGGATCTCATCCAACGGTTTCACCGTACCCAGCAGCGTCGGATGCCCCACCCGCCGATTGTGCCGAAACTCTTTCACTTTTTCCAATGCAAGCAGGAGGCTGTGAAAATCCTCCAGCTTGTCGGTTTCAAAGTAGGTGATGAAATCAAAATCGTCCAACCCCGTGGCATGATAGAGTTTCCGCTTGACCGTCATGTGATAGGGCAGCGCCGCCTCGGTATGTTCCTTGATCATCGCAGCGCGCTGTTCCTGATCCAACCCCCACCATTCGGCATCCTTCCGGATCGGAATCACGATCGCGAACGGCTTCGCGCCGGGATTGCTGGGCACCCTGAGGTCGGCTTTCAAACCATCCGGAAAGCTCGGCACGTAGTTGGGATTCTTGGTCAATCCATGAAACAGGCTCGCAGGCTTCAGGTGCCGACCGAATCTGGTCCCCTGCAGCGCCACCAAAAACTGTTGTGTATCGGCCAGTGACAGCGCGTGGAGACGGAACATGAGGTCGGCATGGTCGGAGAGGCCACGGAGCAGATAGGATTCGATCAGGACTTTCTCGCTCCAATGGTCCAGCAACCCCTTCACTTCCGTCACCGCCACGACCCGGGCATCCCCGCCCAACTCCCACCATTCGTGGTCCATTTCAAAGGCAGCGAACGTGCCGTAGATTCCCGGCTCGGAGAGCAACTTCTCCCGTTCGACGGCCCAAGCCGGTAACACGGCCAACGCCGTCACGATCGCGATGAGCCCACAGAACCGAATCAACATATCCATCCAGACCGATCTCACCGCCGCCTGCGCTTCGCGGCGGAGGAGACCTTCTTGCTGAACACCCGACGGAAGATCTCGTCCATGTGTCGAAGGTAATACTTCGGATTGAAACAGGCACGGATTTCGGCCGACTTCAAATGTTTCGTGATGAAAGGATCCTGCTCGGCCAAGGCCTGGAGCGCCCCGCCGCCTTTCCAGGAGGCCATCGCATTCCGCTGCACGGCCTCGTAGGATTCTTTGCGCTGAGCGCCCTTATCGATCAAGGCTAGCAGCAGCCGTTGCGAATAGACCAGCCCACCGGTCAGTTCCAGATTACGCTTCATCCGCTCCGGATAGACGATCAGGTTTTTCACCACGTCCGTCACCCGGGCCAGCATGTAATCGATCAGGATCGTGCTGTCCGGCATGATGACCCGCTCGACCGACGAGTGACTGATATCGCGTTCGTGCCACAGTGCGACGTTTTCCATTGCAGCCAGACTGTTGCCGCGTACCAAGCGCGCCAACCCACACAGATTCTCCGAGGCGATCGGGTTGCGCTTGTGCGGCATCGCGGACGAGCCCTTCTGCCCTTCCGAAAAATATTCCTCTGCCTCCAACACTTCGGTCCGCTGCAAATGGCGAATTTCGGTCGCGATCTTCTCAATCGACGCCGCCAGGAGCGCCAAGGCCGCCGCGTAGGCGGCATGGCGGTCGCGCTGGACCACTTGATTGGAGACGGGATCGGACGTCAGACCCAATTGCGCACAGACATACTCCTCGATGGCCGGCCCCTGGTGCGCGAACGTGCCCATCGCACCGGAGAGTTTGCCGACCGCAATGTCGCGCCGCACCGCCTCGAGCCGAACCTTGTGGCGGCAAATTTCTTCGTACCAGATCGCCAGCTTGAAGCCGAAGGACACCGGTTCGCCGTGGATCCCGTGTGACCGCCCCACCATCACCGTATGACGATGCTCGAACGCTCGCTTCTTCAACACGGCGATCAACTCGTCCAGATCGACCAAAATCAGGTCGAGCGCCTCCGTCATTTGAACCGCGAGCGACGTGTCGACGATGTCGGAGGACGTCAGCCCCATGTGGAGGAAGCGGTGTTCCGGCCCCACCGAATCCATCAGCGACTCGAGAAATGCGATCACATCATGCTTGGTGATCTTCTCGATCTCGGCGATGCGGGCGACGTCAATCTTCGCTTTCTTCCGGATGCGCGCGCTCGTGCCCTTCGGCACCTGGCCGTCGCGCTCGAAGGCCGCGCAGGCCTGCAACTCAACCTCGAGCCAGATTTCGTACTTATGTTGAAAATCCCAGATAGCCGCCATCCGCGGCCTCGTGTAGCGGTCAATCATGCTTCACTCGTATCTCGTCGTTCGTCTTTCGTATCTCGCAAACAGCATGTCCTAAGTGACTCTTTTCACGCCTTCACGCTTCACGTCCTCTCCCACGATGGGCAATTCCGGATGGGCCCGCTTCCGAGCCAACCGCTCATCGCTACCGAAGAGCTTGTCCAGAATGCCATTGACGAACTTCGATGCCTCCTCGTCGCCGAAACTCTTGGCCAGCTCGATGGCTTCGTTCAACGTCACCTTCGCGGGCACTTCCGGCAAGTACAGCAGTTCAAAACAACCCAATCGCAGGATATTGCGGTCGACGATCGGCATCCGACTGACTTTCCAATTCGTCGCCTGCGCGCCGATCAACCGATCCAGTTCGTGCTTGTGCGCCAACACTCCGTCGACGAGACGCTCGGCGAACACCTTCATCTCCTCATCCAGCGGGTAGGCCTTCCAAAATTCCTGCAGCCACAGGCCGGGCTGGCCGTGGATGTCGTACTGAAATAGAATCTGGATCGCGCGTTCGCGGGCTTGATGTCGTGAGGCCATGGTCTCCGCCGATCAGCGCGACCGCCGCGCGGCGGACCGGGATGGACGCCGGCTGGACGCAGCAGGCGTCGCCGGCTCTGCCCGCACCTGGTCTTTGACCAGTTGCCGCATCAACGTCACCATCTCGATGGCGGTTTTGGCGGCCTCGGCCCCGCGATTCATTTTCGCCGGGTCGGCCCGCTCGATCGCTTGAGCAACCGTGTTGGTCGTCAACACGCCGAACACCACCGGCACATCGGTCTCCATCGAGGCCTGCAGGATGCCGCGGCTCGCTTCCGCGCTGATGAAATCGAAATGGGGTGTGTCGCCGCGGATCACGGCCCCGAGACAGATCACCGCATCGAACCGGCCTGACCGCGCCAGTTGCCGTGCAACCAACGGAATCTCGAAAGCGCCCGGCACCCGGACCACATCCAGATCATCTTCGCTGGCCCCGGCCTTGGTCAGGGTCTTCGCACATTCGGCGAGGAGCCGGCTGGTGACGAACTTGTTGAATTTGCTCGCAACGATCCCGAACCGGAGACCGGTCGCGTCGTGGGAGCCTTTGCGCAATTTCATGTGGACGGAATTCCCCGGAAGCAGAATCGGATTCCCGACGCACCGGCGCCGGAGAAACGGATCATACCTGGTCCGGCCCCTAAATGGCTACTCATGTACGGTTACACCTTCTTCAGGATGTGACCCAACTTGGTCTTCTTCGTCCGAAGATACTTCACATTGGCCTGGCGCGGTTGGATCTCAATCGGCACCCGCTCGACGACCTTGAGGCCGTAGCCTTCGATGCCGACGATCTTTCGCGGGTTGTTCGTGATGAGGCGGATCTGGTGCACGCCGAGTTGCGCGAGGATCTGCGCCCCGACGCCATAGTCGCGCAAATCGGCTTTGAACCCGAGCTTGAGATTGGCCTCGACTGTGTCACTGCCCTGATCCTGCAGATCGTAGGCTTTGATCTTGTTCAGCAACCCGATCCCGCGGCCTTCCTGGTTGAGGTACAGCAACACACCGCTGCCTTCCTTCTGAATGATCCCCATCGCGCGGTGCAGCTGATCGCGACAATCGCAACGCAGCGAACCGAGGGCGTCCGCCGTCAAACAGCCGGAATGGACCCGCACCAGAGTAGGCGTGTCGGGATCGATGCGGCCCTTCACCAAGGCGATGTGGGTCGCGCCGTCGATCTCATTTTCGAACGCGACCGCTTCAAAATCCCCGAAGGTCGTCGGCAACTCCGCGCTCGCCGCGCGCTTCACGAAAGTTTCGCGCTGCATGCGGTATTCGATCAAGGCCTTGATCGTCACCATCTTGAGGCCGTGGCGGCGGGCGAATTTTGTCAGCTCGGGGACCCGCGCCATGGTCCCATCCTCGTTCATGATCTCGCAAATCACCCCGGCCGGATAGAGACCTGCCAGCCGCGCCAAATCAACCGAGCCCTCGGTCTGCCCGGCCCGACGCAACACCCCGCCGGTCTGCGCCTTGAGCGGGAAGATATGCCCCGGCCTGGCCAAATCGGCCGGCGTGCTCTTGGGATCGATTGCCACGTGGATCGTCGTCGCCCGGTCGGCCGCGGAGATCCCGGTCGTGATGCCCTTCCGCGCGTCGACCGATACGGTGAAGGCCGTCCCGAACGTCGCGGTGTTCTCCGCCGCTTGCGGCGGCAGTTGCAGTTCTTCCACCCGCTCCGGCGTCAGGGCCAAACAAATCAAGCCGCGCGCATGCTTGGCCATGAAGTTCACGGCCTGCGGCGTAACCTTGCCGGCCGCCATCACAAGGTCACCCTCATTCTCGCGATCCTCGTCGTCCACCAGGATGATGAACTTCCCGCGCTTGATGTCCTTGATGGCGGATTCGATCGAATCAAACGTCTTGGCCATAACACCTCACCAGTGGAAAAGGGGCAGACACCTTCCCTTTTTTTGCGCTACGTGTCAACGGGAAAAGCCGCGGTCTTCCTGGACTCCGGCGTCGTCGCGGAGCTCTGTCGATCCACGAAGGCGATGCTCAACGCAGCCAGAGCCGACAACAGGGCCAGCAGCACCCACCCGGGCCCATAACTCCCGGTGAGTTCACGGATACCGCTGAACCACACGGGAATGAAAAACCCGCCCAGACTGCCGGCCGCACCGACCAATCCGGAGGCCAACCCGATCTCCCTGGGATACCACTCAGCCACGATCTGGAATAGGATGCCATTCCCAACTCCCATCAGCCCGACCGCCAGCAGAAACCACCCCGCCGCCCAGAACAACGAGGGCGCGTGGCCTGCAGCCAAGACCACGCCCGCAATCCCGGAAAGCACGGCCGCCAACATTCTCAGCCCGCCCCATCGATCAGCCAGGTACCCGCCGGCCGGCCTGATCACGCTGCCGATCAAGCTGCAACCGGCGGTCACGGACCCGGCCAACACCTGGCCCAGCCCGTAGCCTTCGTGGAAATACAGCGGGAGAAAACTCGCAAGCCCGACGAAGCCGCCGAAGGTCAGACCGTAGAGCGCGGCCAACCAGTAGACTCCACGCTGTCCCATCATATGGATCAAAGCCTGCCACCACAGATGGGCCGGCCGCTGCATACGCGGCTGCCGATCCTGACGCACCATGACGGCAAAACAAGCCAGCGCCGCCAGCACCGGCCCAGCCATCAACGCGAACACTCCGTGCCAACCGGCGATCGCGTCCAACCTCGGGGCCAACGCCAGCGAAAACACCGTACCGATGTTACCGGACGCCACCAATCCCAAGACCAACCCTTGATGGGCGGGAGGATAACTCCGGCTGGCGATCGGCAGGGCCACCGCAAAACTGGCGCCGCCCAGGCCTAGCAACGCGCCTACCGCGAGCAACTCGAGATAACTGGTCGCCCCAACCCATCCCCAAAGGAGGGCAACGAGTTGCAGCCCTAACACCGCCAAGCCGGTCGACTTTGCCCCCCACCAGTCACAAGCCCAGCCGGCGACGATGCGCAGGCCGGCCCCGGTCAGCAAAGGCAGCGCCACGAGGAAACTCTGCTGAGCGGGAGACAAGTGAAGATCCGCACCGATCGCCACCATCAGCGCCCCCAGAAGGACCCACACCATGAAGCTGACGGTCAGGTGCAGCCAGGCCGCGATCAAGGTCGGCCAATGTCCGTTGCGCAGCGCCTCCGGGATCCCGCCTAGACTCACGTCCGACCTCCTCGACCAGGTGATTCGCCGGTCCTGCAGCGCACTATACGAGCCGTCGTTTCAGCGGCGCAAGTGAGTGCCCTTGTACGGTCCGCCTTTGTCCCGCCTGCGACATCTGTTATAGTCACCTTCTTGATGCAAGGCCGAACTCACATGATACCGTCCCCCAAACAAACGCATAACCCGGATGAAGAGGTCACCGACGAAACGGCGGACTCCGAGCAGTTGGAGCCAACGGACGAGGAGGTCACGGAGGAAGAACACTCGTCGAAACCGTCCCACGCCAAGGACCTGACCGAACAGCCGCTCGGGACCTCACTGGTCCCGGTCACCGGCCTCCAACAATACCTCACTGAGGTCCGTCGCTATCCCTATTTGTCGAAGGAAGAGGAACTTCGGCTCTTCGAGGAGTATCAGCAGCGGGGCAGCCGCGATGCGGCGATGAAGCTCATTCTGGCCAACCTCCGGGTTTCCGTCTCGATTGCCGCCGAGTACCTCCATACCGGCGCCGACCATATGGACCTGATCCAGGAGGGCAACGTCGGGCTCTTGCAGGCCATCAAAAAGTTCGACCCCACGAAGAACGTGCGCTTCTACGCCTACGCTGCCTGGTGGGCGCGCGCCTACATCCTGCGCTACCTGTTGAATACCTATCGCCTCGTGAAGGTCGGCACCACGCAGGACCAGCGCAAGCTCTTCTATAACCTGAAAAAGGAAAAGGCCAAGCTCGAACGGGAAGGCTTCACCCCCGATACGAAGCTGCTCGCCGACCGTTTGAACGTCCGCGAGCGCGATGTGATCGAGATGGACCAGCGCCTGGGGAGTTGGGAGCTGTCGCTCGATCAACCGATCGGCGAAGAGCAGGATGGCACCCTCATGGACATCCTGCCGGCCCAGGAGCAGGCCGCCGATGAGAAGCTGGCCGACCAGCAGTTGAAGGACCTGTTCCGCCGGAAGCTGGCTGAATTCATCACCACGCTCGACGAGCGGGAAGAAGACATCCTGCGCAACCGCATCCTCTCCGAAACGCCCCTCACCCTGGAGGACATGGGTTCCAAGTATGGCATCACCAAGGAACGCACGCGCCAGTTGGAGGCCCGGATCATCAAGCGGCTCCGGGATTACATCAAAAAGGACGTCAAGGACTTCGATCGCCTGCGCATGTAGGCGCCGGTGGTGGCGCGCAACTGCAATCGCCCTTCTGCTCCTGCTTACCTTGCCCCGGCTTGCCGCAGCCGGCACGTCCCTTTCGCCGATCGTTCTGGAAAACGCCCGCCCCGGCGATCCTTCATGGGTCCTGACCGATCCCGCCGACCACGAGGTTGAAGGCTATGCTTCGGCCACCAGCATCAATCGTGGAGAACCGCTTCGCCTCTATATCCATACGACGGATCAGACCGTTGCCCTGGCGGTCTATCGCATGGGGTGGTATGGAGGGAGCGGTGCTCGCCTGGCGCAGGGCGAGATCAAGCTGCCGGGGCAACGGCAGCCCATGCCGATTCCCGATCCTGTGACCGGGCTGGTCGAATGCAATTGGGAGGTGTCCTACACCCTCGACACGAATTCGTCCAACCCGACCGACTGGCTGAGCGGCGTGTATCTGGTCAAGCTCACCGCCCAACCGAGCGGGAAGCAAAGCTACATCATCTTCGTCCTGCGCGAGGACGACCGCCCGTCCGACTACCTGCTTCAGTCAAGCGTCACCACCTTCCAGGCCTACAATAATTGGGGCGGGAAATCCGGTTACCCCTCGAACAGCACGGAGGAACGGTGGGCAAGAAAACTCTCCTTCAACCGGCCCTACGCCAGGAGCCAGCACCCCGCCGGCTGGATAGGAGTCGGCGCCGGGGATTTTCTGACCTCCACCTCGATCCACCCCACCCGCACGATCTCGACGGCCGGTTGGGAATACAACATGGTGCGGTGGCTTGAACGTGAGGGATACGACGTGACCTACAGCACCGACCTTGATACCCACCGCAATCCGACCTTCTATCGGGGGCACAGGGCATGGCTATCAGTGGGCCACGATGAGTATTGGAGCAACGAGATGCGCCGGCACGCGGAGGAGGCCCGCGACCACGGGGTCGGCTTGGGCTTCTTCTCCGCCAACACCTGTTACTGGCAGATCAGGCTGGAGCCCAGCCAGGCAACCGGTGAACCGGACCGCACCATGGTCGCCTACAAAGAGGTGGCACAGACGGAGGACCCCTATGCCATCGATGGTGATCCGACCAATGACCATCTGGTCACGACGCAATGGCGCGATCGGCCCGTGAACCGGCCGGAAAACCGCCTCCTGGGCGTCATGTTCGAGACCGTCCCCGTCGATGGCGACATCCGAATCACACATCCCGAGCATCCGATCATGGCGGAGGTCCCACTCCCACTCGATCACCGGCTCCCCGGCTTACTTGGCTATGAAATCGACCGCACGTTCCCGGATGGGCCGCCGGGGCTGACAGTGCTGGCACGCTCACCAATTCTACATCGGGGGGAAACGAGGTATGGGGAAATGACCCTCTACCAAGCCTCAAGTGGGGCCTGGGTCTTTGCGACGGGAACCATCCAATGGAGTTGGGGCCTGGATGACTACAACGCGCCGACGCTCAGAACCAGCCGCCTCAGCCCGGCCGCCCAACAGCTCACACGCAACGTGTTGGCCTGGATCGCGGGGAAACGGCGCCCCTCGGAACCATAATTTCACCGTACTGCAGCCGGCAGCGCCCCACCTGCGAGAGGTCACCGTGGCCTTCCGACGGATCATCTGTTGCGTAGAGGCCCGGAGCAATCAAGAATTCATCTTTTCAAATCATTAACTTGCAAACAATTATCCCATTGCAATGTGGGTGAAAATAATTTTATAGTCGTCACTCTTGACTTGCCTCGGGGTGGCGCTATCTATCCTCCGAGTTTTCTGCAGGTACGCCTTGCAGTAGCACGTCGGACCTAATTCCAACGTCTCACACAATCAACAATCGGGTTTAGGGCGCTCACTATCAGAAGGAGGATACGGTATGGCTACGGAAGCAAAGGAAAAGAAGTCAGTTGCCAAGAACTTTCAGCCGCTCGGTGACCGTTTGTTCGTGACTTACACCGAGGAGCTGGAGCGTACGGCCGGCGGCATCTACGTGCCGGATTCCGCGAAGGAAAAGCCGCAGCGGGGTATCGTCCAAGCGGTGGGCAAGAAGGTCGAGAACATCAAGGTCGGCGACCAGGTCTTGTTCGATAAGTATTCCGGCAGCAAGCTTCGGATCGAGGACGAAGAGTGCTTGATCCTCAAGGAAGAAGATATCCTCGGAATTTTCACCAACTAAACTCAGCCACGACACGGTCAGCAGCCGTCTGACCGTCACTACGACGACTAAGGGAGGAAGATATGGCCAAGCAACTTTTGTACAGTGAAGCGGCGCGCGCTGCCATCCTGAAAGGGGTGAATCAGCTGGCGGATGCCGTGAAGGCGACCCTCGGCCCCAAGGGCCGAAACGCCATTCTCGATAAGAAGTTCGGCGCCCCGACGATCACCAAGGACGGCGTCACCGTCGCCAAGGAAGTCGAGCTCAAGAACCCGTACGAGAACATGGGCGCTCAGTTGGTCCGTGAAGTCGCCAGCAAGACGAGCGACACGGCGGGCGACGGCACCACGACGGCGACCGTGCTGGCGCAGGCCATCTATCGCGAAGGTGCGAAGAACATCACGGCCGGCGCGAACCCGATGGAAATCAAGCGCGGCATCGACAAGGCGGTCGAAGTGGTCGTCGCCGAGTTGAAGAAGCTCAGCAAGCCCTGTCAGACCAAAACCGAGATCTCCCAAGTCGGCACCATCTCCGCCAACAACGACAAGACCATCGGCGACCTCATCGCCGAGGCGATGGAGAAGGTCGGCAAGGACGGCGTCATCACCGTCGAGGAAGCCAAGTCGATGACGACCTCCCTGGACGTGGTCGAGGGTATGCAGTTCGACCGCGGGTACATCTCCCCCTACTTCGTCACCAACGCCGAGCGGATGGAAGCCGTCATGGACGAGCCGCTCATCCTCATCAATGAAAAGAAGGTCAGCAGCATGAAGGACCTCCTCCCGGTCCTCGAGCAGGTCGCCAAGATGGGCAAGCCGCTCGTCATCATCGCGGAAGAAGTCGAAGGCGAAGCGCTGGCGACCCTCGTCGTCAACAAGCTGCGCGGCACCCTGAACGTGTCGGCCGTGAAGGCCCCGGGATTCGGCGACCGCCGCAAGGCCATGCTGGAGGACATCGCGATCCTGACCGGCGGCCAGGTGATTTCGGAAGACATCGGCCTCAAGCTGGAAAACGTGAAGCTCACCGACCTCGGCCGCGCCAAGCGCGTCACGATCGACAAGGACAACACGACGATCGTGGAAGGCCACGGTGATCCGAAGAAGATCGAAGGCCGCGTAAAGCAGATCAAGGCCCAGATCGAAGAAACCACCTCGGATTACGATCGCGAGAAACTACAAGAAAGGCTGGCGAAGATCGTGGGCGGCGTGGCCGTCATCAACGTCGGCGCCGCGACCGAGACCGAGATGAAGGAAAAGAAAGCGCGCGTGGAAGACGCCCTGCACGCCACCAAGGCGGCGGTCGAAGAGGGCATCGTTCCGGGCGGCGGCACGGCTTATCTCCGCTGCTTGAAGGGACTGGAAAACATCAAGGATCTCCCGCTCGAGCAGAAGGTGGGCGTAGACATCGTCAAGCGCGCGCTCGAGGAACCGATCCGTCAGATCGCGGCCAACGCGGGAGCCGAAGGCTCCGTGGTGGTGGGCAAGGTTCGTGAGGGTAAGGATACGAACTACGGCTACAACGCCGCGAACGACGAGTACGTCGACATGATGAAGGTCGGCATCATCGACCCGACCAAGGTGTCCCGTTGCGCGCTGCAGAACGCGGCGAGCGTCTCGGGCCTGATGTTGACCACCGAGGTGATGATCACCGAGTTGCCGGAAGAGAAGAAGGAAGCTGCCGGCGGCCATGCGGGTCACAGCCACGGCATGGAAGGCATGTACTAAACGTTACGTTTCTTCTTCGTTGTCGAAGGCCGGACCGGCGGTGGCCCCGCCGGTCCGGTCCTTTTTTGAGTCGCTGCCCGGCGGTGGGGGGAGTGGCCTCCCCCTGCCGCCAACGCCTGCCTCAGCAGCGTCGAATCGTCCCCTTCATAAAACAATGACCGGAACGCCTGGTGCACCGCCGCGGTGTGCCGCTTGAGGTCCGCCCGAAAGACGCCGAGCGCCTCGGCCCGCCCCACGCTCCCATAGCCCATTCTTATCGCGCAGCGTCCTACGTCGGCCTCGCTCTCCGGCAAAGCGTGGGTCTGCAGATCGTGCATCATCTGGAGCTTATGCTCGACATCGCGAAGGAACCAGTAGGCATCCGTGAGCCGCCGCTGTTCGTCGGCTGAAAGCAGCCGGTGGTCGCAAAACCGCTGCAGGGCCCCGACAGTGCGACGATCGAGAATATCGGGAAAGGCCCGGCCGATCAGCACCTGGATGGTCTGGACCAAGAATTCGATCTCCCTGATCCCGCCGGTCCCGAGCTTGACGTTGCGATGAGTATGGCCGCGCCCGGCCATCTTGTCGTCGATCATGTCCTTCACGGAACGGACGTCGCGAATGACGGCCATGGCCCGGTCTTTCGTCACAGGGACAAGACCGGGCTCCAGCACGAAGGGCTCGACCATACGTACGAAGGCTTCCCCGACCTCGGTCGAGCCGGCGATGGGCCAGGCCTTCAACAGCGCCAACCGTTCCCACACCTGACCGCGCTTTTCGTAATAGCGCCCGTAGGCTTCGAGCGCGCGAGCGAGTTGCCCCACGCTGCCCTCGGCGCGCAAGCGCAAGTCGACACGAAACACCGCCCCTTCACGCGTCTGCTCGGCCAAAGCCTTCGTCAAGTTCCTCGCCAACAGCTCGAAATACTCTTCGTTGGAAATCGTCCGATCTTCCCCCGGTTTGTCGATCCAACTACGCCGCGTGTCCCCGTCGGCCGAGGCGTAGATATAGATGAGGTCGACATCGGAGCTGTAATTCAGTTCGTGACCGCCGAGCTTGCCCATACCGATCACGGCAAACTTCGTTTCCACCCAGGTCCCATCCGGCTCCTGGTGCATCGGCGTGCCGTAGAGCGCTTTCAGGTCGCGGTCGACGATCTCGTAAGCCGCATGGATCAGCACCGACGCGAGGTCCGAGAGAGAATCGGTCGTCTCCCGCACGGTTGCAAGCCGCAGCAGGTCCCGCACGCCGATCCGCAACATCTCTCGACGACGCACGCGCCGCAACACGTCCAACTTGAGTTCGGTCGTCTTCAGCGAACCCAGGCTCTGACGGACTGCGGCTTCCATGCCTTCGCGAGTCGGCGCCGTCGAGAGGACCTGTTCCTCCGCAAGCCAATAGACCAGCATGGGATCACGGATGAGGGCGAAGGCCAGCGAGTCGCTGTTGCCGAAGATCGTGCAGAGCAACCCCAGCATGCGCGGCGAGGCTTGCAGATACTGCAGCAAGGCCGCCCGGTTCGCGCTCCCGGTGAACAGGCGCTCCCAATGGTTGAGGGCCTGGTCGGGATCGGCCGTACGGGCGATCTCGGCGAGGAGCATGGGAAAGATCGAGGCCAGCAGCCGGCGCGTATGGGGTTCACCGGCCATCGTCTGGATATTGGCGTCGGCCTCGGCGGGCCGTTCGATGCCGTAGGGGGTCAGGATGCGGGCCACCTCCACCGGGTCCAGGCCGGAGGCGATCAACAACGGGAGCGGGTCCGGGTATGTACGTCCGGCTTCGATTCCCAGGCGGCGGCCCTTGGCCCCCGCCCCTGTCGGTTTCTTGACCATCGAGCCGCATTATACTGACGCACTTCTCCCGGTACAACGAACGCGGCTTCGGGTATACTTCATCCCCATGCAAGCCGCGCCGGCCGATCGCGAGCGGATCCTCAGCCTCCTGACTCCGCTGTGCCAGAATGTCGACAGCGACATCCTGCAGGACTTCGTCGCGCGGATGGATCAGGACTACTTTGCGGTCTTTCCTCCGCCCCTCATCGCAGGACACGTCGCACTGGCCTCGCACCTCGCGCCGGAACACCCCTGCGAAGTTCGCTATGAAAAGCTCGACCGCGGGCGGTGGACGATCACGATCGTCGCTTACGACTACTTTTCGGAGTTCGCTACGATCTGCGGGCTACTCTCGGCCTTCGGGCTGAATATCGAAGAAGGCAGAATCTTCACGTCGGCGGAGAGCGAACCGTCGCGGGTGGGCCGCACCCCTTACGGCGTGCGGCCCAAACCCCAAGGCCGCCCCGGACTCACGAGGAAAAAGATCGTGGACGTCTTCACCGTGAGCCCGATCGAAGGACAACTTTTCGCCGCGGCGGATCAGAAGCGGCTCACCGAGCAGCTCTCGCGCATGATCTTGCTGCTGGACGACAACCAGTTCGATGAGGCGAGGCAACAGGTCAACCGGCAGTTGGTCGAACACCTCGGCAAGCGCCGCAGTTCCTTCAGCGGCCTGCTCCATACGGTCCATATCACATTCGACAACAGCCAGTCGGCGACGGACACGATCATGGACATCCGGTCGGACGACACGCCGGCCTTTCTCTACGCCTTCGCCAACGCGCTCGCGATGCGCAACGTCTACATCAGCAAGGCCCAGTTCGCGATCGAGGACGGCAAGCTGCACGACCGCTTCTACGTTCGTAACCGGTTCGGGCAGAAGCTGCTCGACCCCGTCGACCAGGAACAGCTTCGCCTCACCGCCGTGCTCATCAAACAATTCACCCATGCCCTGACCTGGGCACCTGATCCGGCCAAGGCCCTGGAGTCCTTCGATCAATTCCTCGATCTCGTGCTGGAAGGCTCGCGGCAAGCAGGAAGGAAGCAGGCCTGGGACTTCGTCAATGACAAGAAAACTTTTCCGCTGCTGGCGCGGCTCCTCGGAGCGAGCGATTTTCTGTGGGAAGATTTTCTCCGCCGGCAACACATCAACCTCCTGCCGCTGCTGAAAGACTATCGCGACGCGCCGCTGATCAAGCCTCAGGCCACCCTGCGGAAGGAATTGACCCGCGTCATCGCCAAGGCCAAGACCGACGAGGCGCGCAAGGAAGCGCTCAACCGCTTCAAGGACCAAGAACTCTTCCGCATCGACATGAAACACATCGTCGAGCCGGGGACGAGCCTTCCCGACTTCTCGCTGGCGATCTCGGAGCTGGCCGAGGTGATCGTGGAACGCAGCCTGATCGATTGTCAGGCCAAGCTGAACAAGCTCTATGGCGCCCCGCGCCTTCCCAATAAGAAACCCTGCCCGTTCGCCATCCTCGGCGCGGGCAAATTCGGCGGACGTGAGTTGGGGTACGCCTCCGACATCGAAGTGCTGTTCGTCTACGGCGGTCCCGGACGCACGAGCGGGAAGAACGGCATCGAGAACAGCGAATACTTCGAACGGCTGGCGCAGGAACTCTTGCAATGGATCGAGGCCAAGCAGGAAGGCATCTTCCACATCGACGTCCGGCTACGGCCGCACGGCGGCAAGGGGTCGCTCGCGAACGCATTGGACGAAGTGTGCAAGTACTACAGTGCCGACGGGCTCGCCGCGCCGTTTGAACGGCAGGCACTGATCAAGCTGCGCCACATCGCGGGAGACGCCTCGCTCGGGAAGAAGGTGGAGGCCCATCGCGACAGTTTCGTCTATAGCGGCGAGCCCTGGGACCTTCCGACCGCGCTCGACCTGCGGCGGCAGCAGGTGAAGCAACTTGTGGAACCGGGTCAGATCAACCTGAAACACAGCCATGGCGGTATCGTCACGATCGAGTATGCAATCCAATACCTCCAAGTCATGCACGGCCATCGCGTCCCGAACCTGCGGACGCCGAATACCCTCCGCGCCCTCGCAGCCCTCATCGATGCGGGCCTGATCCCCCGTGCGACCGGCGAAAACCTTCGCAAGTCCTATCTCTTCATCCGCATGCTGATCGACGGCCTGCGCATGGTACGGGGCAATACGAAGGATCTCGTCCTCCCGCCGCCGGAGTCCGACGAGTTTATTTTCCTCGCCCGCCGGGTCGGCTACCAAACCGAAGATTGGCAAACCGGGGCCAGGCATCTACTGTCGGATATCGAGCAGCACATGAAACAGAATCGGGAATTCTTTGAGAAAATGTTTGGGAAGTTGTGAATGGAAGTAGTGAAGTTGATGGAGTCATTGCCAGCTCCGACGACGGCTCACACCTGCGTGAGCTTGGAGCGACTCGACTGCGGAACTTGGTCCATTGCTTCTAACGTCAACGAACCTGCGAACAGTCCTCGCCGCCACCTACGGTGACCGTCGCTCCAAGCCCACGCGAACCGTCGCATGTCGCCAGCACTCCCTCCATCTCTCCTTGAGCGGCTGCGCACCGGGGATTGGGTGGTGAGATAGTGCGCACATTTGGAGAGCAATGAGGTCCTGTAGTGCTCCCCTTGAATCAAGCCACCTGGGTTGATTCAAGGGGAGCACTACAGATTCTCCCAACACTCCGACTAAACACACACGAGGTTAGCACGACCTTCTCCTAGTTAATCCGGCGTTTATACCGCCCCCTCGCGGCATGACGCTATGATGCCTTTCGAAACCCCGCGCAGAGATTCTCGAATTCTCTGCCAATCTGGTCATGGCCTCCTAGCATTGTGTCCATTCGCCAAAGACGACTCCTTTCCCCCTGCTTACCGCTTGCGGCCCAAACGGTTGGAGATTGACCTAGCACAGCCAGTCCGCTACTATCATGACCACAATTCTGGTCATGTCATAACTAGAGGTGGGATATGGCGAAGACTCTGCCGTTATCGGAGGTCAAAACCCGGTTGCCCGAGCTGGTGGCCGGCGTGGAGGAGCGTGAGGAGGAAATTGTAGTCACCAAGAACGGCCGTCCCGCGGCCGTGATCGTGAACGTCCAGGAGTACGCGCGCCTCAAAGAGACCTTGGATGTCCTCAGTGATCCTGACATGATGCAACAGATCGCCGAGAGCCGCGCATTCTATCGATCCGGCAAGAAGGGACTCTCCTTCGAAGACGTCTTTGGCGAGCCGCTCAAGCCCGTGAAGAAACGCCGGACCGCGTGACGCCATTCCGGGTCCTCATTTCTCCCTCCGTCGGCGAAGTCATTCGCTCGCTTCACCCCGATCTGGAACGAGCGGTTCGAGAAGCCGTTCGTGCAATCGCATCAGAGCCGGAATGCGGCGCCCCTTTGCATCGAGAACTCGACGGCCTCTGGAAATTCCGGGTCCGCCGATTCCGGATCGTCTACGCCGTCGACCGCAAGGCGCGGGTGATTCGTCTACTGGCTGTCGGGCATCGCCAGTCTGTCTATGAGGAGCTCGCAGCCAGACTGCAATCCGATCGCTCTTAGGATTGAGGAGACCGGCATGGTGTCAGAGCGGAAATGGCGTCCGGAACGGTTACGCAGGCGGCGCCACAACTTCCTGCATGTCCCACGACCGAACGAACGGCGGGGTTTCGCGGAAGCTCTCCGTTCACTTGCAGGGCGGGAACCGGCAGTCGGTGGAGAGGTGGATGATGTCGCTGGTCACGGTGGCGTGGTCGGGCATTGGGGCTTGCACCACGGGCTGAAAATCCCCACCGGTGGAGAAAGGCCGCAGGAGCCCTTTCTCGCCTGGCCTCCCCTGCCGCCACTTTCCTTCTTTCTCTCCAAGCCGTACTCTTCCGCACACTTCTGAAGCCGCCGCTCATGGGAATCCCGACCTTCCTACGCGCATCACGAGCGGCATGACGCAACGTTTGTTCGGCCGATAGGCGGACGACATCATGGAGAGGCCGCAGTGACGCAGACCGCTGTGGCTCGCTATCGTCATGCTGGCAAGCAAGGGTGTACTGTGCCCTGCCCTTGCCCAGGACTCGCCTTCCAACCGGCTGGAACGGCCGGCCATCAAGGCTGCCGCCTTGTACCTGGGAAGAGGGAGCAGCATACTGTGCCAAGTACCGTTCCCGTTCGAGTACGGTCTCTGAACGTTCAGGGTGTGCCGCTTCCGCATCGTCTACCCAATCCACGGCAAGGTCAGATTGACTAGGCTGATGGTCGCGGCCAGCGCGCAACGGTCTGCGAGGAGCTGACCGCCAATCTCTGCGATGGCCCCTAAAGCAACTGGTCGCGTTCGGACTGCGAACCGGCGACTGATCCGGACACCGCTCTGACGGGGAATCTTGCAGGCTTGTGCCGGATGAGATGACGCAGCACTGCTGATCCGCGTTTCCGTCTTCAGTGGCCTCCTTGTGCGTTTCTTCCTATAATCACCCTGCCCGGCCGAAGCGCCCCTCACCCTCGAGAGGTCACCATGAAGCTCCCGCGCAAGCAAGCCGCAGTGGTCCGCGAAGCCCTCGCCGAATGGAAACGCGATGGGTTGATTGCCGAGGCGCAGGCCGCCACGTTGGCCGGAACCATCGAAGTGCAGGACTTCGATTGGCGCAGGTTGGCGAAGTACTCATTTTGGATCGCGCTGTTCTCGATCGTTGCCTCGGTCGGCGCGGCCTTGTCCGATCGCGCGCTGGTGGCACTTCTCGAAGCGCTCTTCGAAACCCCTCCGCTCGCGCGCTGCATCGTGCTGTCCGTCGGCGCGGCAGGTTTGTATCGATGGGGCCTTCATCGACGCACACAGGCTCCGGACAAGGTCTATCGCAACGAGGCCATCATGTTCCTGGGTGTACTGGCCACCGCAGGCGCCGTGTCCCAACTGGGCCTTGCCTTGGATACGGGTTCCGGGCGCGTTTCTCTCCTACTTCTGCTGTCGTTTGTCGTGTATGCGGCACTGGGACTGCTGCTCCAATCGAACCTCATTTGGGTCTTCGCACTGGCTTCTCTGGGAAGTTGGATGGGAACCGAGACGGGCTACACGTCTGGTTGGGGCGCCTACTACCTGGGCATGAACTATCCGCTGCGGTTCGTCTTGTTTGGCGCGCTGCTCACCGGAGCCGCGTTGGCGTGGCAGAAGCATCCAATCGGCACTCACCTTCATCGAAGCACGCTGGCGATGGGGTTGCTCTACCTGTTCATTGCCCTGTGGATCATGTCGATCTTCGGCAACTACGGCGACATGCGTGCGTGGGAGCGAGTCAGACAGATCGAATTGTTCCATTGGTCGATTCTCTTTGCCGCCGTCGCGGGCTGGGCCATCTATCAGGGACTGCGCCACGACGACGACATGACAAAGGGATTCGGGTTGACGTTTTTGGGGATCAACCTGTACACGCGCTTCTTCGAACTCTTTTGGAACGGCCTACACAAGGCACTGTTCTTTGGCCTCCTGGGGGCGAGCTTTTGGTATATCGGCAGCAAAGCCGAGACGATCTGGAACTTAGGCAGGCGCGAGACAGTCCAGATGCCGAAACCAGGAACTCAAGCCTAACCCGCTGGCCCCGGCCACCGGAGGCAGGAGTCAATGACGCGTGGAGTCCTACCAGGACCTGTGCTTCCGAACGACCCCGACCACGCAGCACGCGCAGACCTGGAGTCAAAGGTCGGTCTCACGCAAACACGACGTTGGCTGCTGACGCGCGACTTCAGCCTGATTTGGTGGAGTCAGGTCTTGTCGCAAGTTGCAGACGGCGTGAGCAAGCTGGCTTTGCTGTGGTTCGTCTATGCCATCACCGGTTCGCCGATCAAGACCACCATGATCGGCCTGCTTCAGACACTTCCGCCGATCCTATTCGGCCCCTTCATCGGCGTGCTCGTCGACCGGTGCCCTAAGAAAACCATTCTGATCGTCAGCGACCTCGCTCGTGGTCTATTGATCGGTGTGGTGCCCTGCCTGATCGCGGTCCCATCCTTCACGGTCGGCTCGCTCTACACGCTGACCTTTCTCTATGGCATCGCGACGGCCGTCTTTGTTCCGACCTTATCTTCAGCCGTGCCGTTGATGGTGCCTCGCCGGCAGTTCACGGCCGCCAACGCCCTACTCCAGAGCACGACCAGCCTCGGCATCATCATCGGTCCGGCCTTGAGCGGGTTGGGCATCGCGTTTTCCGGCTCGCAGGAAGTGCTCTGCTGGAATGCGGTCACTTATTTGGCGTCTGCCGCCTGCTTGATTCCTACTCGGTTGAGGGAACCGGAGAATGAGCCGGGCGCGATCACATCCGGCACCCGTATGTTTCGCCACATGGCGGAAGGCATGCGGTATGCCTTGTTGAAACAGCGGCAGATGTTGATTCTGATCGTGATGGCCGCTGTGTACACATTCGGCACAGGGGCCTTCACCACCCTGTTTCCCGTTTTCGGTCGCAACTTGCTCGGTCTCGGTCCTGTCGAAGTCGGATATTTATGGTCCTGGCTGGGCGTCGGGTTCTTTCTGACCTCGCTGCTGCTCATCCGTTTCAGCGGGTGGCCTTTGCGGAACCGTGTCCTCATCATCGCCGCCGCCAGCCTGCTCGGAGGTGCCTCCGTCTGTGCCCTGACCCTGGTCACGGATGTCACACTGTCGGCGCTCCTCATTACCTGCATCGGGATCGGCTTCGGCGCCTGGACCCCGATTGCCTGGGGAATGATCCAAGAAATGGCGCCGGAAGGCATGGTCGGACGGGTCATGTCCGTCTACACGGCGGTCGCCACTGCCACCTCTATGGCTGGAATGAGTTTCTTCGGCTGGGTGGCGGAAACATTCGGCTCGTGCATCAGCGTCGTCGGCATCGGACTGATCCTGATCTGCCTAGCCCTCTTGAGCCACTGGTTCAGCGGACGTGCGGAAGGGGCGCGGGCCGGATCGGCTGACAACAGGGCCTGAGTCAATAAGAAAGGCACGCCTCACCGGCTCGCTGAGTGGGGCGAGCCTGAATCTCCAATCCTGCACTCTCAACTTCATCAGGCCTCCGAGGCCCTCAGCCGACTGGTCCTCCAGCGCCTCACGGAGCGGATCGACCAGGCGACCGTCCAAGGGACCACCCTAACCCAAGCAACACCCTAGATCCTCCCCGGACCACTCCCTCGCCCCCACAAGACCGCGTTGCCTGGCCCACTCTGCCGAGGGCAGACCGATCGGCCGGCCGTTCCAACGGGCCGACACATCGATACGAACAATGGAAGCATTGCGAGGGGGACACCTCCGGGAAGAAGGCAACGCCAGGCCCGTCAATGCACGTATTTAAAACTGTTGACGCTCTTTCCCCCTTGAGGCACCCTAAAATCGACTTGCTCGCGACCGCGTGGTGATACCTGCACTCCGACGTGAGGGGCGATCATGAAACAAGCGGTGGTCCTGATCCACGGGATCGGCGAACAGAAGCCGATGGAGACGTTGCGGCGTTTCGTCTCCGCGGTACTCCCTCCAGCCGAGGATGGGCAAGAAGCCTACTTCAGTAAACCCGATCGAATGTCGGAATTGTTCGAGCTCCGTCGGCTGAAAAGCCGCGGCCGAACGAAGACAGATTTTTATGAATACTACTGGGCCTACAACGTCGATGGCACAAAGTTATCGCACCTTGCGCGATGGTTTGTCGGCTTGCTGTTTCGTCGGTGGAGGAATATCCCGTCAGGGCTCAAGAGCGTGTGGTTGTTCTCCTGGAGTATCGTGATCGCGCTGGCGGCATTGACGTCGCTGGGATATGCGGCCTACATCGGGGAGTGGATCGCCGCCCAACCCTACTATGGGCCTGTGTGGATCATTACCGTCCTGACGCTGACCGCGTTGCAGGGGTTTCTTGTCTACTATGTGGGGGACGCCGCGCGATACCTGAGCCCGAGCCCGCGCAACATCGCCCTTCGGCAAAAGATCCGTACGGAAGGGCTGCAGTTACTGCGGCACCTGCACAGGTCGAAGGAATACGACCGCATTGTCGTGGTGGGACATAGCCTGGGCAGCGTGATCGGGTACGACCTCATTACCAGGCTCTGGATCGAGTACAACAGCGTCTACGACTTCAAGAGCCGCGCGAACACCCTCGCGGCCTGTCTCAGTGAGCACAAGCCGCCGCAGCCCATCATCGGGCACCGCCTCTTTGAAGCAGGGCAAGCCTTATCGCCGGACGGCAACGGCGAGGCCCTTCAGTCGTTCAGATGCGCGCAGTTCGAAGGGTGGAAAGAACAACGGACATGGGGAAACCCCTGGCGTGTCTCGGACTTCATTACGATCGGGAGCCCTCTCGCCCACGCCGTGCTCCTCCTGGCAAGCGATCGCCAAGACTTCAACGCCCGCAAAGCTCAGCGGGAACTGCCGACCTGCCCACCGGTGAGGGACAGGAAAGGCTATGGGTACGTCGACGAAGTCCCGCGTGATCTCGGAAACGGACGACGGTTCTCGCCGCATATTCTCCATCACGGCGCCGCATTCGCGGTGACCCGGTGGACCAACCTCTATTGCCCCGCCTATCTCGGCCTGTTCGGTGACATTATCGGTGGACCGCTGAGAGACGTGTTCGGCGCAGGCATCACGGACGTTCCGACCAAGGTGCACGGGTGGCGCCGGTGGACCCTCCTTGCCCACACGGCCTATTGGTCGGGTGAAACGCCAGCCGTCAGGACAACCGAACCAGGCAACGAGCCGCGGTACGCGCTGGACGCGTTGAAAGACGCGCTCGGACTCGAGCAATTGCGGCAGTTCCGCATCGAGGACCGGCTTCCCCCATCCGGCAAACAGGATAAACGGGAACAGCCGGACCTCGCGGCCCAGGGTCCGCCTGTCTCAGAGGGGTCAACACCGGCCTCACGAGGCGCTGTTTCTTAGTCGGTCGCTTGGCCTGAACAGCGCCCGCTTCAATCGATTGAACAGCGATCTTCGCGGAAGCCTCAGATATTCTCGTCGCACGACCGTTTGTCGATAGATGGTTGCAAGAGGTCCCTTTGGGAGAAAACGTTGACTCTTTCCCTCTACAGCCGGAAGCCGGGCCGGTAGAGTCAGCGCTCATGGCCCTTTTGCCGGTGATCGATGACGAGCCCGCCGTCCGGGGATTTCCTGCAGAGCTTTTGCGGCAATCCAGGCACAGCGCGGTGAGCGCCGACAACGGACGCGAAGCCCTCCGCATTCTTCAACAGTCACGAGTTCAACTCGTGCTCACCGACTTCTGCATGCCCGACCAGGACGGGATCGAGCTGGCACAACGCGTCCGGTTACGGTTTTCCGAAATCCAACTCATCACCACATCCATTGGCCTTGGCGGTGAATCCCACTTGGAGGCGGTGGAACGCCTTGGAGCCGATGCTGCCCTGGGCAAATCGTGCCGCCGGCCGACATCATCGAATCTGTGCCGCACGTCGTGCAACCAGTCCCTTCATCCGCAGAGAGACACGCCGCCTCCGCACGTCACTGCCTGCGGTACCATCCCGGGCGCAGCCCACAGCCGGCGTCGCTCCGAGCGACAAGAGCCTCGGCAGCGGGGACGTGGCGCAGCGGCCGCCTACCGAATCGATGGCGGGGTTTCCCGGAAGCCCTCGGCGCGGACGCAAGGCGGCAAGCGACAGTCGGTCGGAACGTGGATGTTGATCACATCGCTGGTGACCGTAACCTGACCCGGCTTTTTGGCCTGCACGAGGAGCTGAAAATCCCGATCGGCCCAGGGACTGATCTCCTTCAGTTTCGATTCCGGCTTGATGGCCCCTCGGAACGCGAGCCCTCCCGGGCAGCGCGGCGTGATTCCGTTGCCGTCCAATGCAATCGCCGTCGAACCACAGAAGTAGGCACCGCCTTGTGACGGCGTACACCAGCCCCAATCGGCCGGTTCTATGCGGTTGGGACAGTTCGTGCACATCAATCGCGGTTGATAGGCCGCGTCAGGGTCTATGTTGCACACGGTGAACTCCAGCACCCACGTACTTCTGGCTGCCGACCGCTGGGTCGTGATGGCGCCCGGAACAAGAATCGGTTTGGGCGGCGGCCCCGGAGCTACCGCGAACTCCTGTTGCATCTTGTTGTTGTTCCGAAAATCTCCCACTTCTCCGGCCACATTCTCCGAATCTACCTCCACCGAGACGCGCGACGGTCCCGGGCTCACCGGGATATATTGCATCGCGTCGTTCACGACTTCTCCCGGCCGGATCCCGCCGATCCGCCTCTCGATCAGGAGCTGGGCACCGGACGGGCCGTGCAACCACCCTCGCACCCACACCCCATTGATCGGAACGAGACCGACATTCTCGATGGCAAACGTGTATTTGCCCGCCGTATTGGTCGCAGGCTGGGTCGTATCACGCCGCAGACTCAGCACACGCAGCCGATCGCCGGCACGTACTTCATACGGTAGATCCTGAGTATCGTTCCGCCCGGTTGTAGACCCGGACGGGCGCCAGAGAATGGCCAAATGGATCGTGTAGAGGCCGATCGGCAGGCGCAGGGATTCTTCACGTGAACAGGTGGGATCCGGCTGCCCCTGCCAAGCCGTACCGGGTGTCCCTGACGTGGGACGGATGGAGAGGGCGCAGGTCTTGTCCGCAATCGCCAGGGGCATCGCCGGCATCGGCTTCACACGAATCACCGCGCTGTCCAAGCCCGCTTGCGGCGGTGTGACCTCGATGCGATAGGGCGTCGTAACCTTTTGTTGGAGATCACGCGGCGGCAGCCGGTCAGCGGCCATCACTGGCATCCCGCCGAAGGCCAACACCCACAGGACCAAGCCGCACAAACCTGGCTTCATCATGCCCGCTCCCTTCTTGAGGGCCTCCGAGGAGGCCACTATAGCAATCCCTTCGGAGGCCCTCAAGATCGGAGCAACCAGCACCCTTCATGCGATGCAGTGGGGGAGCTGTCTTCCACCTCGCTCATACCACCGGTACAGAACCTCTTTGAAACCATCGAGCAGGACGACGGCCGATGACCCACACTGGCTGCTATTCCATGCAGGCGGGTCTTGAGGATGGTCAAAACAAACGGCAAAAGGTGCTTACCGAGCGGCGGAGAGGGTGAGAGATCAAGGGAGTACGAGGGGGTACAGGAGAAGATTCTCGTACGGAACCATGACGAGAAACTGGAACGGCATGGCCGGTCCAGGATCGAACCGGCCACGCCGCCACGAATCATACCGGCCGATTAGTCCAGGACCTGTTCATAGGCGCGCAAGAGATCCGCGACGGAAAGCAGGCCGATGATAGTTCCGTCCTCTGTAACGGGCAAATGCCTGATACCTTCCTTCTTCATGATCGTGACGGCTTCCATCAAGGGCTCGCTGTCCTCAATCGTCACGACCGACTTGCTCATGCACAACGTCACGGTCGTGGTATTGGGGTCCAACCCCTTGGCCACGGCCTTGCGGCTCAAATCCGTGTCGGTGAGAATGCCGATATAACGGGACCCGTCATCCACCAGCAGGGACCCCACCTTCCATTTGTGCAGGAGCCGGCCCGCCTCCTTGATCGACGCAGCCCGGTGCACGCTCCGGACCTCACTCGACATGAAGTCCGCCACCGTGAGGCCGTCGAGCAGATCGCCGACGGTCCGTCGCTTCGTCCTGCCGGTCCTGGTGGCCTTCTTCAACTCGAGGTTGGCAAGGCAACTCTCCAGCACCTGCTTCCGCTGATGCAGACTCTCCCGCTCGACGTCGTGCGCACCGGATTCCTGGGCCTCTTCCGGCAAGAGCCCGGTCTCACCGAGTTTCGCGTATTGATAGGCCTCCAGGGCGTCAGACGATCCTCCGAACACGTCGCCCAAAAGTTCTTCCGTCTCCTCGTCGAAGGTCTCCAACGAGGCCGAATTCTTCCGCCGCGACAAGAACGGCTGAAACGCCCGAATCGCCCCTCTCAGCGCCTCGATATGCTGCTCAAGCAGGTCACCGGATCCTTGACTCGCTTTCGATTTCTTGGCCATGCATCCTCCTTGGTTGGGAGGTCCCGAGGATAGCCCATCTCCAAGAGCGGCTCAAGCCCGGTCCCGCTTAGGCCGGCAGCCGTTGCGGTTCGTGCGCCGGTAGACCACCGGCCAGGTGACTCGTTCGTACCGCAGCCCCTTTCTTCTCCACTCTCCCCCGAACCCGATGCATTTTCTCCCTCGTGTGGTAGGGCATCAATGTCTCCAACAAGGCCGGCAATTTGTCGCAGGGCACGTCTTCCATGATGCGGGTGGCGGGCTTGGGATCGGGCCCCGATCGCCCGCCGACGAATACGTCCACCGCATCGACGACTTTCCCCCCAACCCTGGCCTTCTTCCCGAGCAATCCGATATCCGCCACCAAGTGATTACCGCAACCGGCGGGGCAGCCGGACCAATGCAGGGTTATCGGTTTCAGGCCCTCGCCCAACCGCTTCTCCAACGCCTTTGCAGTTTCAACCGCGCGGCTCTTGGTTTCGATCACGGCCAGGTTGCAGTAGTCACTGCCCACGCAGCTGACGAGGCCTTTATACAGCGGCGAGGGATTGTACGCGAATTGCTTCACCAGCCGTTCTTCCGCCAGTTCCCCCACCAGCCGATCGCTCACGTTGGGAATCATGAGCGCTTGCGCCGGCGACAGACGCAACTCCCCGGTCCCATAACGCTCGGCCAATCCGGCGATCGCGCGCAAATCCTCGGCCTTGATGCGCCCCACGAGAATTTTCAACCCCACATAGTTCATCCCCCGTTGCTTTTGCCGGAAGATCCCGATGTGGTCGCCCTCTCCAGCCTTCCTGGCCTCGACACCGGCCGCCGGGAGGGTCTTGCCGATCCGCCGCCCGACTTCGCTCCGTAGCCGCTCCTCTCCCCAATCCTCGACGAGAAACGCGAGCCGCGCCTGGGTCCGATTTTCACGCGGCCCGTGATCCCGGTAGATGTCCAGCAACGCCCGGCAGACCTCGAATGCCTCCGCCGGGTTCACGAAGACATCGAGCGGGCTTGCCATCCGGTAACCGCCCGAGCCCAATTTTCCGCCGACGAGCACGTTGTAGCCGTAGCACTTGTCATAGCCGAGGTCATGATAGGCCGGTACAAGCGCAATGTCTTGTGTCTCCATGTGCAGGCAATTGTCCAGGCACCCGCTCACCGCGATGTTGCACTTTCTCGGAAGGTTCGTATAGGACGGATTCCCAAGCACCTCTTGATTGATCGCCCGCACGATCTCGGTCCCGTCCAACAGCTCGTTGGGATTCAACCCCGCCACCGGGCACGTCATGACGTTGCGCACGGAGTCCATACCGGTTTGCATCGACGTCAGCCCGACCCCTTGCAGCAGTTCGAATACGGCCGGCACGTCGCCGATCTCGAGATGGCGAACTTGGATCTGTTGCCGGGTCGTGACGTCGAGGATGCCGTTGCCGTACCGTCCGGCGATATCCGCCAGGGCATTCAGCTGATAGGACGTTGTCCGTCCGCCCGGAATACGCACCCGAAGCATGAACCGTCCCGGCGTCGGATTGCGCAGGAACAGTCCATGCCATTTGAGCCGGTGAACGTCGGCATCCGGAATCGATTCCCAACCCGCGGCCGCATAGTGAGCGATCATCTCCCCCACCTTCAGCCCGTCTCTCTCCGACTTCAGCGCTTCGATCTTGTTCATGTGTTCCCTCTCAGGGTGACGAAGTAATCCAATCCCGACTTGCTCAGCACCACCGTGCCGGTACGGCTCAACCGGTCGACGGCCAGAAGCACCTGCGCCGCGCTCAGGCCGGAATGCGCCATCAGATCTTCGAACGTCTGGGGCGCCAGGCCCTGCAGATGGTCCAATACGGTGGTTTCCGCCGTCGTCGTCATGGGTGCCTCCTTCCTCGGGTGAATTCCTTCGTCCCTGGGTGAACCGATCTCGACCAATAGGCCGCTAGAACGTCTTGTACTCGAGCCACTTCCCGTTCAGAGTAATCTTGCAACGCGCTTCTCCCTGACTGCCCGTGACCTTCTCCATATCGATCGTGAAATCGATCGCGCTCATGATCCCGTCGCCGAACATTTCGTTCGCCTGCTCGCGCATCGAATCGCCGTAGACGCCGATGATCTCGAGGAGCCGATACTTGAACGGATCCGTGGTGATCGGGTAGTCCGTCCGCACCGGAAAGCTGCCCAAGGCAGCCGTCGTCTCGGCATTGAGGTCCAACATCGAGCCCACCTTCTTCGCCTCGTCCAACGACAGTTTGTGATTGCCGTTGAGCGCCGCGGCGACAAACGTCGGATTCTTCCCGATCGCCTTCGCGATGTGTGCGATCGTCATTCCCTTCGCCAACCGCTTCTCCTTGATGATCATGCGCGCTGCATCCCTGTCCATGTCGTCCCCCCTTGTGTGTAGTGAAATTGATCGACCGCCGCCCGCGCCCTACGCCGCTTACGTCCGCACCGCTTCCGTCGCTACCGTCCGACTCACCTGACCGGCCTCCGCTTCCTTGACTCGATAGGGGCTGGCCAGCCAGTACAGCCCGCCCACAAACAGTCCTCCGCCCACAATGTTCCCCAGCGCGACCCAAAACTGGTTGTACCAAAAGCCGCCCCAGGTGAGGGCGGCGTCATGTGGCAGGAACAGCGCCATGCCGAGGAATGACTGATTCGCAATACTGTGCTCGAATCCCGTGCCGATGAACGCAAAGAGACACCAGAAAATCAAAAGGATCTTCGCCGTCTCGTTGCTCGTGCGACCGGTCATCCAGACCGCGAGACAAATGAGCCAATTGCACAGGATGCCGCGCACGAAGAGTTCCCAGGGTCCGAGCGATAGCTTCACCGACGCCACCTTCCCGATCAGGTCCGCGGCGGCCCCTTTCGCGAACACGCCGGATTGCACGATCAACCATGCCAGCAACAGCGACCCGACCAAATTGCCGACCCAGGACCAGAAATTCAGTTGAAGCGCTTGCCCCCAGGTGATCGACCGGGTCAGACCGCCGATCACGCCGACCATGTTGTTGCCCGTAAACAGTTCCGAACCGGCAAAGATCACCAACGTCAGCGCAATCCCGAACGACACGCCCATCACCAGTTTCACCACCGGCGAGCCCTCGGCGGCCAATGGCCCACCCAGGCTGAAAATCAGCGCAATCCCGAATCCCAAGTAGATGCCGGCAAACGCCGACAGAATGAGATAGCCTGGGAACGAGCGCTCCAGATACATCCACTTCTTCGCTGCAAGCCCACCGACTCGTTCGTGATCCGCCGTATGCATGCACGCCTCCTTGGTTGAGATCCGCCGGGGCAAAATAAAAAGGCGTCCTCCCCCCGTGCGATCGGGAGGAGGACGCCTTTGTCCTCAACGGCACCGGTTTTTCCGGGCCCTATGGTCTAGGCCGACATCGTCGCCGGCCGTAAACAAGAAGGCGTCCGCCACTCCCGAGAGAATGACGGACGCCTTTGTCCGTATACGTATGTAGGTGAGTATCGAATGAGGCGCCGTTGCCTCTTCTCACTCACCGGGGAAAGGTATCATCCCTCCCCACGATTCGTCAAGCACCCCCTGAAACAGGGGTGAACGGTCTAGAGGTCATAGTACAGGAAGAACTCGTACGGGTGCGGCCGGAGCCGCATCGTATCGACTTCCTTCGTACGCTTGTAGCTGATCCAGGCTTCGATCAGATCCTCTGAAAATACGCCGCCCTTGAGAAGGAACTGATGGTCCTTCTCGAGGTGGTTCAACGCCTCGTCGAGGCTGCCCGGCATGGTCCGGATCTTGGCCATTTCCTTTGGCTCGAGGTCGTACAGGTCCTTTTCCGCCGGCTCGCCGGGGTTGATCTTGTTCTCGATCCCGTCTAATCCGGCCATCAACATGGCGGCAAAGGCGAGATAGGGATTGGCGCCGGGGTCCGGGAACCGTACCTCGATCCGCTTGGCCTTGGGGCTCGGCGAATACATCGGAATGCGGATACCGGCCGACCGGTTTCGGCTGGAGTAAGCCAACAACACCGGGGCTTCAAAACCCGGCGTGAGCCGCTTGTAAGAGTTGGTCGTCGGGTTCGTGAAGGCCGCGAGGGCCGGCGCATGCTTGAGAATCCCGCCGATGTAGTGCAAGCACAATTGGGAGACGCCCGCGTACTCCTTGCCTGCGAACAACGGCTTGCCGTCCTTCCAGATACTCTGGTGCGTGTGCATACCGGAACCGTTGTCGCCGAAAAGCGGCTTCGGCATGAAGGTGACGGTCTTGCCGTGCCGACGTGCGACGTTCTTGACGATGTACTTGTACATCATCATCTTGTCGGCGGTCTTGAGCAGCGAGTCGAAGCGGATGTCGATTTCGGCCTGGCCGGCCGTGGCCACTTCGTGATGATGCTTTTCGACGGCAATCCCGGCCTTTTCCATCTCCAGGATCATTTCGGTCCGGATGTCCTGCTGCGTGTCGGTTGGCGCCACCGGGAAGTAGCCTTCCTTGTGGCGGATCTTGCCGCCCAGGTTCACGCCTTCCTGGCCCATGTTCCACACGCCTTCATCGGAGTCGAGGAAGTAATAACCGCTGTGGTTGGTCTGGTCATAGCGGGCATGGTCGAAGATGAAGAACTCGGCTTCCGGTCCCCAGTAGGACGTGTCGCCGATCTTCGTGCTCTGCAAGTACTTCTCCGCCTTCTGGGCGATATAGCGCGGATCGCGATCGTAGGTCTCCCGGGTGATCGGATCGACCACGTTGCCGATCATGCTCAACGTCGGGACCGCGCAGAACGGGTCCAGGCAGGCCGTCTCCGGATCCGGCACCACCAACATGTCGCTGTTGTTGATCGCCTTCCAGCCGCGGATGGAGGACCCGTCAAGCCCGGACCCGTCCTTGAATAACCCTTCCGTGAGTTCCCCCACCGGAATGCTGAAATGCTGCCAGGTGCCGATGAGATCCACGAACTTCAGATCCACCACCTGCACCTTGTTCTTCTTCGCGAACTCTAACACTTCACGAACGTTCATCCCCTCCTCCTTTCGGAACCGATGAAAGTAACACCCTGTTCGATTTACTATGCCGCCTGTACCCCCAAAAAAGCATCGATCTCCCGCAAGATCACTCCCCGGATCGCCTCCAACTGGACGTGATCTTCGAGCTTTTTCCCGTCCTGCCCGGTGACATAGAACACGTCCGCCACCTGGTCGAGCCGCGTGGAAATGCGCGAAGCATGCACCGACAGCCCCAACCCGAAAATGGCATTCGTAATCACATACAACAAACCCTGGCGATCGTCGGCAAACACGTCGATGATCGTGAAGCGGTCGGACGTTTCGTTGTCGACGCGCACCTCGGTCGGCTGACGATGCACCGGAAGCGACCGACCGAAACTCAGCCGCGCGCCGCGCCGCATCACATCCTCGATGGCTTCACGCCCAGTCAACACCGCGGCGATCGTGTCACCGATCGCGCGCCGGCGCTCCGCCGGCGGAGCGCCCTGATAGTCCGGATCGGTCACCTGGAACGTATCGACCACGACGCCGTCCTTCCGCGTCAAGATCTGCGCATCCAGAATCTGGAGTCCGCCCGAGGCCATGACGCCGGCGATCTTGGAGAACAACCCGGGGATCAGGTCGTTATGCGTCACCACCGCGTACTCACAAGTCCCCAACTGGGCGTTGAACTCGGAATCCACCACCACTTGCCCCCGCTCCAACCGCCGAATGGCGGCCAGGTGCGCCGCGATCCGTCGCGGCGATGTCCCATAGGCATAGCGTAGCGGGAACTGCTGCAGTTCCGACTGAATCCAGTCCCGCTCCATCCGCTCCGCCTCGCCGGCATCCTGCTGGGCGACCACGTCTTGGGCGATCCGCTTCAGTCGCTCCGGTTCATCGGCGGTTTCGCGCTCGCCCGAGACCTCCTGCATGGCACGCAGAAACAGCTCGACGAGCAACGACTCCTTCCATTTCGTCAGCACCTCCGGCCCTACGGCGGCGATGTCGGCGGCGGTCAGCGTCAGCAACTTGCGCAGCACTTCGGGGGTCCCGACCTCGCGCGCAAAGGGGAGGAGCACCTTTTCGTCGTACGGATCGCGCCGAAAGGCCGTGTGGGCCATCAGCAGATGCCGGTATACGAGGAACACGAGCGTGCGGGTTTCCTGTTCGTCGAATCCGAACCGGGCTGCCGCCTCTTCCGCCAGCCGCTTCCCCACCTCGCTGTGGTCCTCTTCGTGCCCTTTCCCCAGGTCGTGGAGCAACACGGCCAGGTGGAGAATGTCCTTCCGCTTGACGCCGCGGTAAACCTCACCGAGCACACCCTGATGCTCAGACAGCGCTTCCACCTTGGCCACAGCAAGGAGGCTGTGCTCGTCCACCGTGTACTTGTGATACTGATTGAACTGCATCAGGCCGCGGACGCGGGCGAAGGCCGGGACGAGCTTTTCGAGCAGGTGCGCCCGATGCATCGATTCCAACGTGCGGGCCGTACCCGGTCCGGACAATATCGAGAGAAACATCCGACCGGCTTCCGGGGTGCGGAACTGCTCCTCCGGCACCGCGTCCACATGACGATGGATTTCCTCGAGCAAGGGGGGATCGATCAGCAAATTCTTGGCCCGTGCCAGATCGAACAGTTTCAGCAGCGGCACCGCGCGATCCAGCACCTTGGATCGAAGCTCAACCGGCACGGTCAGGGTCGACCCGTTGGCCAAGTAATATTGATCGATGCGGGTGGCCGGCATCCAGCTCAGCAGTCGTTGCCAGACCGACACCCGCCGGCACCGTTCCACGAACCGCATCGAAGCGGCGTGGAGATCCATGGTGTGGCGGTAGTATTGTTGCATGAACTGCTCGACCGCCAGCAGATGCGGCCGATCGACGAACCCCAACTGCCGGGCCAACCACACCTGCTCGTCGAACGTGAGGATCTCCTGCGCCATCCCGGCTCTGGTATGCAGGAACGCCCGGACGCGCAGCAGAAATTCCCGGGCGTCTTTCACCGCCCGATAGTCGGATTGGGAAAGGATGCCTCGGTCGGACAACTCACGAATCGTCGGAGCCTGAAACCGCGCCAGCCCGACCCATTGCAGCAGATGCAGGTCGCGCAGCCCTCCTTTGCTCTTCTTGACGTTCGGTTCCAAGAGATAGACCGTTTCGCCGAATTTCTGGTATTCGCGGCGGCGCTCCTCGAGCTTTTGCTCAAGATACTTGTCCACCCCGGCCGACACGACTTTGCGGAAATACCGCGAGTGAAACTCCTGGAACAGATCGGCACTGCCGGCCAGAAACCGGGCCTCCATCATCGAGGTGCGGACGGTCAGGTCGCTCAAGCCGAGCTCGAGGCAATCCTGAATGGTCCGCACGCTGTGTCCGACCTGGAACCCACTGTCGTACAGCGGATGGAGCACCTGCTTCACCAACTCAGGCACGACCTTCGCCGCTTCCGGACGAAACAGAAACATGAGGTCGATATCGGAGAACGGCGCCAACTCACGGCGTCCATATCCTCCCAGCGCCACCAGGCAACAGTGTTGAAAGCCTGCCGTGGTCAGCACATCGCCGCCGGCCCGAGCGGCACTGCGATATCGGCCGATGATGAGGTTGTCGACCAGCTCGGTCGTGGCGCTCACGACCTCATCGCCGGAGGCACCGGCGAACAGGCGATGCTGGATGGCCCGCCGTTGTTCGGCGAGCGCGGCCCCCGCCGTCTCCGGCGCGGACTCCTGCAGGCTGCGGGACGACGCGTCCAGGCTTTGCGACATGACTACAGTGCGCTCTCCCCCGTTTCCCCGGTGCGGATGCGGACCACCGCGTCCAGATCCCGCACGAAGATCTTGCCGTCTCCGATGCTGCCGGTCTTGGCCGCCCGGGTGATCGTTTCCAATACCCGTTGCACCTGCCCGTCGTTGACGGCCACCTCGATTTTCACTTTCGGCACGAATTCGATCGTATATTCCTGGCCGCGGTAGGTTTCCTTATGGCCCTTCTGCCGACCGAAGCCCTTCACCTCGGTCACGGTCATGCCCTGCACGCCCATCTCCAGGAGGGCATCCTTGACTTCGTCGAGCTTGAACGGCTTGATGATCGCTTCAATCACCTTCATCCCTGCCTCCTGGGGTCGCTGAGTGCGGTCCTCACCGTTACGAATACGCGCGTTCGTTGTGCTGACTCAAATCGAGACCGGTGGCCTCCTCTTCGCCCGTCACCCGCAGTCCGGTCATGGCATCGACCAATTTCAGAATGACGAAGGTGCCGATGATCGAGAACAACGCCGTGGCCACCACCACCACGAGCTGAATACCGAGAAGACCGGGATTGCCGTAAAACAGGCCATCGGCGCCGGCCGGATTGATCGCTTTGCTGGCGAACAGTCCGGTTGCCAAAATCCCGATCACCCCACCGACCCCGTGGATGCCCACGACGTCAAGCGAGTCATCATAGCCGAATCGCCCCTTCCACACAATCGCCGCATAGCAGGCCGCGCCGGCCATAAGTCCAATCACCATCGCGGGAATCGGCCCAATGTAGCCGGAAGCCGGCGTCACCGTCGCCAGGCCCGCGACCGCGCCGCTCGCCACGCCGAGGACGGTCGGTTTGCCCCGGTGCATCCATTCCACCGCACACCAGACCAATGCCCCCGTCGCGGCGGCCGTGTGGGTCACCAAAATGGCCGACACCGCCAGCCCGTTCGCCCCCAGCGCACTGCCGCCGTTGAACCCGAACCAGCCGAACCAGAGCAGACCTGTGCCGAGCAGCGTCATGGGCAGATTGTGCGGCGCCATGTAGTCCGTCCCATAGCCACGCCGTTTTCCCATCACGATGGCACAGACCAGGGCCGCCGCTCCCGAAGTAATGTGCACCACCGCTCCGCCGGCAAAATCCAGCCCGCCAAGCTTGGCCAGCCATCCACCGCCCCAGAGCCAATGCGCGACCGGCACATAGACAAAGAGCGACCAGAGCGCGGAGAAGACGATCAACGAGGTAAAACGTTTCCGTTCGGCGAAGGCTCCCGCAATCAGCGCCGGCGTAATAGCGGCAAACATCATCTGGAACAGCATGAATGCCTGGTGCGGAATCGTCGGCCCGTACAGGGGATGTGGTTCCGCGGCCACGCCGTTCAGCCCGACCCAATCCAGCCCGCCGATCACCCCACCCTTATCCGGCCCAAACGCCAAACTGTACCCGCAAAAGATCCACAACAAACTGACCACGCTGAGGATCACGAAACTCTGCATGATCGTGCCCAGCACGTTTTTGCTGCGGACGAGCCCTCCGTAAAACAGTGCCAAGCCCGGAACCAGCATCGCCAGCACAAAGGCAGACGAGACCAATACCCACGCCGTGTCACCGGTATCGATCTTGAGACCCGCCGCCTGCGCCTGGGCCTCGGGCAATCCCCCCAGCGATGCCAGGAGCGCCCCAAACCCCGCACAGAGCAGGCTGCCCGAACGCGTCGGTTTCATCACAGTCCGCCTCCTTGGATTAGGAACGAGGCGGGGAGCGCAACCGGTCCCCGCCTCACATCCGACACCACCGTTAGAACGTCTTGGTGAACTTGAGCTTGTAGAAATCCTGATTGTCGGTGAGGTCCTTGCCGGCCGTAAACCGGAAAGCCATCCCGCCCGGCAACTTCATCTCCACGTAGGGACCGATCCAGCGATAGTAGTCCTGCTGCGCGCCCGGCGCGCTGCTGTCGCGGGTCGTCAACAGATGCTCATAGTGGGCCCCGACCGACCACATGCTGTTCACCCGCACACCGAGATTACCCCAGTAGTGCAGGAAGTCCCAGGTGCCGCGGCCTCCGGCCGGACCCGGTCCGAGGCAGTTCGTCCCGCCCGGATTGGCGCAGGAGATCGCCCCGCCGCCGCCGCTGCCGCCTTCGCTGCGGATCGCCTTGTAATAGCCCAAGTAGAACTCGCCCTCGAAGCGGTCGTCGAGGTAGTTCATCGTGATGTTGGGCACGGCGCCTTCGAACGCCGTCGTCCGTTCACTGACGCTGCCACCGCCGTTCGGGAAGAATCCACCGCGCGAAGACAAGAGTTGTCCGTGCACGAAGCCGATCATGGGCGTGACCGACAGACGCTTATCCAGAAACGTGAAGTTCAACCCCACGTCCGTCTCGAGCCAGGGATTGTTGTCATGCACGCCCACACCGCTGATCATGGTCCAATAGGTGAAATTGAAGGCCAAGGCAATGTTGTCGGTCAGACCGTAGGTCCCGTAAATTGCCGGGTTGAATCCGAAGAAGCTGTCCGCCTGCATGGCCATCGTGACCGATACGGGGTGTTTCTTGGTGTCCATCAAATCGTCCGTCGTATCCGCCAGAGCCGGCCCGTTCAAGCCTGCCCAGACGGCCGCGCACGCCAACATCCCGAGTCCCCATTGCCGCACCCTTCGTCCGACTAACCTATCCATGGCACCTCCAAGAGAATGAATGAGAATTGAGCATTCCATGACCGCTCCCATGAACGGTCTCCGCTTGTTCTCCTGGCGCCATTGCCAGTCTGGATGACCGACGCCCTTGTCGGTCGCCCCGCCCACCAGCCCTACGGCAACGAAGACCACGGGCCGGTCGCAGGGATAACGATCGATTATCGATACCGATTCGTGATGGGCATCCGCCGATCTTTGCCGAATGCCCGATGCGTAATCTTGATCCCGAGCGGCGCCTGCCGCCGCTTGTACTCGCTGCGATCCACCAATGACATGACCCGCGCCACCGTGTCCCGTTCGTAGCCCAAGGCCACGATCTCTTCCAACGAGCGATCCTCCTCCACGTAGGCCTTGAGAATGGGATCCAGCACGGGATAGGGCGGCAAACTGTCTTCGTCTTTCTGATTGGGCCGCAACTCGGCGGTCGGCGCACGGTCCAAAGTCCGCTTCGGAATCACCGGATCGGTGCCGACAAGATTACGCAGATACGCGAGTTCATAGACCATGGTCTTGGGCACATCCTTGATCACCGCGAACCCGCCCGCCATGTCGCCGTACAGCGTGGCGTAACCGACGCTCATCTCGCTCTTATTGCCGGTCGTCAGCACCAAATGGCCGAATTTGTTTGAATAGGCCATGAGCAGGTTGCCCCGGATGCGCGCTTGCAGGTTTTCCTCCGTCGTGTCCGGCTTGCGGCCCGCGAAGGGCTTGGCCAATGCCCGCAAATAGCCGTTGAACATGCCCGTGATGGAAATCGTCTCGACGCGAATCCCCAGTCTGCGCGCCAGGTCGGACACATCTTCACGGCTTTCCCGCGAGGTATAGGGCGAGGGCATGAACACGCCCAACACGTTCTCGGCACCCAAGGCATCGACCGCGATCACCGCCGTCAGGGCGGAATCCACGCCTCCACTGAGGCCGATCACCACCTGTTTGAAGCCGTTCTTCTGCACGTAGTCCTGCACGCCGAGCACGAGCGCCCGATACGCTTCGTCGAGCGGATCCAGTTGCGGGCTGAAGGAGGGCACGATCATGGACCGGGCCCCACGGGCCGGCAGCGTGGCCTCGACCCGATCCACCAAAGATGCCAGCTTGGGCGCCGGCGACTTCTTACGCCGCTGCGCCAGGCGCGCGCGTCGAACGGCCGACGGATCCAGATCCGCCACGATCAGGTCTTCTTCAAATGCCTTGCCCCGCGCGACGATTTCACCGGTCTGGTCGAAGATCAGGCTGTTCCCGTCGAACACCAGCTCGTCCTGGCCTCCCACGGTGTTCGTGTAGGTGACGATCGCCTGGTTGTCGCGCGCCCGTGTGGCCAACATCTGCTCGCGCAGTCGGCCCTTCCCGCCATGAAACGGCGAGGCGTTGATGTTGACGATGATCTCCGCGCCCGCGGCGGTCTGCAACCGCGTCGGTCCTTCCGGATACCAAATGTCTTCGCAAATGTTGACGCCGACGGTCGTACCGTTGAGCGACAGCAACGGCAAGCGGCGGCCGGCTTGGAAATAGCGGCTCTCGTCGAAGACGCCGTAATTGGGCAGGTACCATTTGCAGTAGGAGGCCAACAGTTTGCGGTCCGCAATGATCGCCGCCGCGTTATAGAGATCATGCGCGCCCGTCGGTACCGGACAGGCTTGATCCCTCGAGAGGGCGGATCCGACGCCGTGCCCGACGTAGCCCACCACTGCAACCAGACCTCGAGTCTCCGCCACCACCGCCTTCAACGCCCGTTGCGTATCCTCGACGAAGCGGGGCTTCAAAATGAGATCTTCAGGCGGATAGCCGGTAATCGCCAATTCAGGAAAGGCCACGATATCGGCCTGTGCCGCGCGGGCGTCCTTCAACCATCCGACGATTCGTCGGACGTTACCCGACAGGTCCCCGACCGTCGGATTCATCTGCACCATCGCGATTCGAAGTGGGCGCATTGGAAATCGTTACCAAACGCTAACGCTTAAGTTGAGAACCATCCCAACATGCTCAACGTGGTCGGCAGCCTCACCCGCCCAGCCCCGCCGCGCCGAGACGCGGCGCTTCCCCGGCAAGGCCGCAGGGAGGTGCACGGCGCGACGAATAAGGAGCGCCAAGCCCGTGCACGCCGGCGAGTCGGTGAGCCGGCAGTGTCCCGTTACCGAGGCGTACGAATGGAGTACGTCGAGGTGACTAAGCGACCAAAAACGATGCGAGAGCCCACGTTCAGCATGTTGATAAAAAAAAACGCCCTCTGACCCGGGAATGGTCCCTGAGCCGGAGGACGTCGTTGTCCTGATTCCTCTGTATCAAAACGTACGTCGGAGACTCCGTTGTCCCCAAAAACGTGCAGCAGGTATACCACCCCCCTCAGCGGGGAGTCAATCAAATTTTCCTCGATCTTCCCAACGAAAGCATGCAGTTGGGTGCAGGGCTTGTGCTACACTACCGCCCCATGTCGGCCACCGGTATCCGTCTTCATCGAGCGGTTCCGTTCACCCTTTTCGGGCTTTGCCTGCTGGTCTCAGCCTGCAGCAGCGGCGCCGCACTCACCAAGATCGGCGAGGGCCCGTTGGGAACCGTATCGCTTGAACGGTTGAGCAGTAAAGGTACGACCGCTCGCTACAGCGGCCCGGTCAATTCATTTCAGGCGTCGCACCCGGCTGAGGTATCCGCGGCGCAGACCGCCGCATTCCTAGCCGGGCTTCAACTGGCCGGAGCCGAGCCGAACGGGAACAAGGACGCACGAGGCGTCTACCCGCTGTTTTCGCATGAAGAAACCGATTTTCTGGCCCCCTTGATCAGCAAGGCCTTGGCCGAAGCCGCACCGGATCAGCGCGTGCGGTTTGCGGTCAAGGATGACGGACTGACCACCGACGGCACGCTCTACGTCTATCAGAACCTTTTTCGATTTGCGCTGGCGCACTACCGGACGGTTCCGGGACGCACCGATGCCAAACTTGGTGCCTATACCTTGCTCTTCAAACCGGATCAGGCGGTCGTAAGGACGGATGCGCCCCAGTCCTGGATGATCATCGAGCCGGAACAGCCTCGCATCGCCGTCAGCACCGAGTCGCTCCGCGGACTGCCTCAGGCCGCCGCCTCGCCGGTGCCTCAACCGGCCGGAGCAGCCCTGGTCAACGCCGCGGTTGAACAGATCCGTCTCGAACAGGAGCTGCAATCCACGAAGGATTTGGTGGTGAAGCAGGCGGAGGAGCTTCAGCGGCTGCGCGATGAACTCGATCAGTTGAAGAAACAGCAGTCCGAGAAGAACGCTCCGCCCGCCAAGGCCAAACCGAAGACCACGCCAAAAAAGCAACCGGCCACGCCGTAAAGTCCGGTCTCATCACAGACCACGAACGGCCCGAAGGATGTTCAAAAACCGCCCAGCGAGGCTGCAGCGAACGAAAGGCCGACGCGTACTTGCCCCATACGTTGAGACCTTGAGTGGAGTGAGAACAAAGCCGGATGGGTTTTTCAAGATCCTGCTAGT